>OLPU01002061.1_pt1 | contig 13881 bp, 9 predicted proteins | sample 1673111 | NCBI WGS metagenome assembly OLPU01 (sample SAMEA3136755, study PRJEB25190) | human gut metagenome | reverse complement strand
TGAAGTAGGAATGAAACATGGAAGTTTATAACTTTTTATAAGTTTTCAGTAACGGTATAAGAAATTGAAAAAGAATACAACAATCGCCTTTACCGGCGATATCGGTTTTGATAAATATATGGAGAAGAAATGGGAGGACGAAGACCTTCTGGCTTCGGAGATTACAGAATTTTTGACCAGTGCAGATCATGTGGTGGCTAACGTGGAAGGCCCCCTGGTGGACAATACGGCGACACTGACACAGGCAGCCGAGATGCGTCTGATGCATACAATCCATCCTGATGCAGAAAAGGTTTTGAGAGATATTCACGCAGATATCTGGAATCTCTGCAACAATCACATTATGGATGCCGGACAGGACGGGTTGGCCCTGACACTTCAGGAAGCAAAGAAATTTGGTGCAAAGACCATTGGTGTCGGCATGAATATGACAGAAGCGGCCAGACCATTGATACTGGATGAAGCCGGAGGTATCGGCCTTTTTGCCGTGGGCTATCAGCGCGGCTGTAAACCTGCCGGAGAAGACAAGGGCGGCTGCCTTAGTTGGAGCGAGATGGAAATCATTCGCAGCACCATTCAGGAGATCAAGACAAAATGCCGCTGGTGTGTGGTTGTAGCCCATGGCGGTGAGGAATTTACAGCGATTCCCTCTCCGTATACAAGAGAGCGTTATCATGCGTATCTGGAGATGGGGGCAGATCTGGTTGTCTGCCATCATCCGCATGTGCCGATGAACTATGAGACCGTCGGAGATAAGATGATTTTTTACTCATTGGGCAATTTTATCTTTGATACAGATTATCAGCGGGCGCAGTTTAATACGGAAAAGGGCATTTTGCTGAAACTGCATTTTACAGAGGACAGATATTCTTTTGAGGCCTTTGGCTTGAAGATCAACCGGGGAAATGAACATATAGAGTCTGCTCCACTTCCGAAGATTTTTGCTGATATTCAGGAGGATGATTATAATAAGCTTGAACCATTGGCAGCGAAAATGTTCTTAGCTGCAACAAAGCGTCAGCAGCTGTTCTTATATCCGGATAAATTCAAGAATGCTACAGAAGCACAGTGGAAAGACCATTTCTATGAAGAAAAGCGCAGTGGCCGTGTGCCGGGTGAGGCTCTGGATTTCCAGATTATCTATCCGATTGCCCAGGAAGAGGCCAAAGGTGCATGGAAAGAGTGTAAGTTGGAAGCTGTCAAAGCATATATTTTGGAACAGATGTAAAACAGGATACAAAAATTATATCCGGTTCTGAATAATTGCGGGGACATTATGGAAACAATTAAAAAATAACTGTTGCCATTTTCAAAATAAATGATATAATGGAACAGGTAGGCTAACATGGCTCAGTCGGTAGAGCGACGCACTCGTAATGCGTAGGTCGCGGGTTCGATTCCCGCTGTTAGCTTCAAGCCGGAAAACTTTGAGAAGTGAGGGTTTCCGGCTTTTTTTGTGTTTTGAAAAATGTGTAAAAAAAGGGGCTTTTTTGAGGTTTGTCTACTATTTGTCTACTACGCGTGAAAAAGTTAAGGTTACTTATTGTAGCTGGAATACAAACTGCATGGAGAGAATCTTACAAAGTAAGATAAAAATACCTTTTGATAGTCATATGAGGTAGTGACCATCAGAAGGTATTTTTGTCTGCATATGTTTTTAGAAGAGAAATATTATTTTATAATAAGGGTTGTATTTTTTTTGACTTCAAAATATAATAATGTGATTAATGCACATCAAAATATTAATAATAATGTGATTATAATACACTAAAACCATAATAATTATGTGAGGGGTGAACATATGGAACGGTTTATTTTAAAAGAATTACTGGAATGGAAGAACTCTCCCTATCGTAAACCTTTGATTCTGAAAGGTGTAAGACAGGTGGGAAAGACATGGATTCTGAAGGAGTTTGGAAGACGCTATTATGAGAACACGGCATATTTTAATTTTGATGAAAATGAAGAATATAAACAGTTCTTTGAGACGACTAAGGATGTTAGCCGTATCTTACAGAATTTGATGCTGGCAAGTGGTCAGAAGATCGTGCCAGAAAAGACACTTATTATCTTTGATGAGGTTCAGGACTGCCCAAAGGTTATTAATTCTATGAAATATTTCTGTGAGAATGCTCCGCAGTATCACATTGCCTGTGCAGGTTCACTTTTGGGCATTGCTTTGGCAAAGCCTTCATCTTTTCCTGTTGGCAAAGTTAACTTTATGCAAATTAATCCTATGACTTTTTCGGAGTTTTTAATTGCTAATGGTGACGAAAACCTTGCTGTATATCTGGAAAGTGTAGATGCCATTGAGCCGATTCCTGATGCATTCTTTAATCCTCTGTATGAGAAATTAAAGATGTATTACATTACAGGCGGTATGCCAGAATCTGTTCTGATGTGGACGGAAGCACGAGATGTATCTGCTATGCAGGAGGCTTTGTCAAATATCATTAGTGCCTATGAGCGTGATTTCGCAAAGCACCCGGATATCAAGGAATTTCCAAAAATCTCTATGATTTGGAAGTCTATTCCTTCGCAGTTGGCACGAGAGAATAAGAAATTTCTTTACAAAGTTGTCAAAGAAGGGGCAAGGGTTCGTGAATATGAGGATGCATTACAGTGGTTGGTTGATGCTCGGCTTGTTCATAAAATTTACCGTAGTTCTGCGCCTGGTCTTCCTGTGGCAGCTTACGATGATCTGTCAGCCTTTAAGATTTATCTTGTAGATGTTGGTCTGCTTCGGCGTCTGGCAAAGTTAGCGCCTACAGCTTTTGGTGACGGAAATCGTTTGTTCACGGAGTTCAAAGGGGCATTAACGGAGAATTTTGTACTTCAAACTTTAATTACACAATTTGAAGTAACGCCGCGTTATTGGTCACAGAGTAATCCTCCTTATGAAGTGGATTTCCTGATTCAGCGAGAAAATGATATTTTTCCTGTTGAGGTTAAATCTGAAGCTAATATATTCAGCAAGAGTCTGAAGAAATTTAAGGAGATTTTCCCGGATAAAGTAAAGCTTCGTGTGCGTTTTTCTCTGGATAATCTAAAATTGGATGATGATATGCTGAATATTCCGCTGTTCATGGCAGATCAGGCAGATCGATTAATTGGACTTGCTTTAGGGCGGAAAGCTGATAATTAAATTAACAGAATAAACAAATGATAAAAAGAATTTTAATAAATTGTAAATAGTCAGACTCAATATCAGCTTAGAAAGAGGAATCCTGTTTACAAAAGATAAAGCAGCCGGAACGTATCGGACCATTCAGTTCAATGCATTCCGGCTGTTATTGTTTTATTTATGCAGAAAGTCTAAAAGAAGTCTGTTTATTCCCGATATAAAACACACTTCCGTCCGGCACTTCGATGCTGGTATTGGCAATGAGCCGTTCTCCATCCGTGTTGTAAGTGCCGTTGGCAGAGTAATCTGTGATGACAAAAGTATGTTGGGCGGCATGATAGCAAAGACAGATGTGTTTTCTGCTGATATCAGCAGTGTTCACCACGATCTGACACAGCTGACTGCTTCTTCCGAGAAAAACATTAGTGTAAGCCGGGAGGGGAAAACTTTGGTTTGTCAAAGGGCCGGACAGAAAGAAAAGTGTGCCGCAGTCGGCGGGTGTGTTTTCATTGTGAGGCAAAAGATCTTCGACAAACTTATCAGTTGTATCAGCAGTACGTGATGTTTGTATTTTCAAAAGTAAAAACAGACTGATGGCCGGGCATATCAGAAGCAGCAGCGGAGCGGCTATATGCTGTAATGGATTTCCGTGCTGCCAGAATCCTTTGAGCAGCAGAAAAGCTGTGGACCCGCCAAAAACAGGCAGGCACAGGACAGCCAGTTCTATAAGCAGCAGTACCAGCGCGGCTGCTTTGTAGCCTCGGGAATAGGTATCTTTCATGGATGCTATACCTCCATTTCTGCAATATGCTGTGCCAACAACTGCAAGGTGTCAGCTTTGGAATAGACCAGATTGCTTCCGGCAAGTGACTGCATAAAACCATAAAAAATACGGCAGATGGATGCTTCGGCGATATGAATATTACAGCAATAGGCACCATATACAAAAGCATTGGTTGTGTAAATATGCAGTCCTGTTTTCGGATGAACATAGATGGAGAGGTAATCCGGCAGCTGAAGGCTGGTAGGACGTACAAGCATACCCTGAACGGAACCTCTGTCAATTTCATCATAAAGATATCGGAGCATCTGGCGAATATCCTGATTTTCCAATGGCGGAACATACTGCGGCGGCAAATCCATCATGGTACGGGTTGTAATGAGATCCTGCAGGCCTTTTTCGGTAAAAACAGTCTGGTAGGTGCCGTTGATTTGCTGAAGGACGGAAAAATGATGTTCCACAAGGTTATACATTTCTTTATACGGCATGGAACCATTATGCATGTATTTGCGGATGACTTCCGGTGTAATATAGCGGCCTGTGCATGGCTGCGGCATCATGATCTGCAGAGAATCCGGCGATGTGTTGCTGATATATTCCTGAAGTACTTCCAGTATATTGGAATTACAGCGTACCAACGGATCGCAGCATTCCAGCAGATTACGGAAAAATCCCTGATAGAATTCAATTAATTCTGTATCGTCGCGGATTTGTGCCATGGATAGATCTTCAGAAAGCTGAATCAGGTAATGCGGCGTAATGATGTAATAGCTCATAGGCGACAAGGCGGCGGCTTTTGGCGTTTCGCAGAAATAATACGGCCGATAGCTGCCCCGGGATGCCAGACACAGAGGAATAACAGAACGCAGCAGCTGAATATTCTTTGACCCGGAGGTATGGTTGGAATAAAAACAGAGCAGTGCGTCTACGGAATAGTCACATTGAGCAAGCCATAACTCCATCAATTCCATGGTCAGATCCAGTTTCTCAGGCACATACATAGAAAAGTTCGCTTTATCAGTATGTGTCGCTTCATAAATTAAAACATTCCGAATCGCATTCCGGACGGCATATTCGCCCTTAATTAATCGGTTTGCCAATTCGATGCTGTCTACCTGCGGCGGGGGCAGCATTGAAAAACGAATTGAGGAAAGGGCATTCAACAGACTGCAGACGGCCTGGCGGTTTTCATAAGATTCCTCGCCCTGCAGCAGAATATCATACAGTCTGAAAAATTCTTTCTTCTTATCCACAGGCAGATTAAAATGACGGGCCAGTGCCTGTACAACTTTATAAGATAAAATGCGCTCATCTGTCAGCGCTTTATGTATAGAGGTGCGTTCGGCTTCAATACTTCGAGCGATAAATGAGATAGATTCACCACTGTCCTCTATGAGATTTTTTAGATAAATACTGAATTTTGACATAAAATTGTGTCTCCTTTTTTCCTGAAAGGCATATTCTATAGAATCATTTTAGCATATTCTGTGGAAGCAATCTGTGACAAAAAGCAGAAAATAATCAGCACATATTTTGTCACAGATTGTTCCGGAGCATAATTTTTTTTATACTTGTAGCAGGAAGAGAGACCGGAGGTGGTGACGTGAAATTGTTTGGCAGAAAAAGGCCGCAGCGATCAGCAGATACATCTGAAAAAAGCCCGGAAACAGTGAATGTTCAAAGTCGGGATGTATCTGTTGCAGAATCCGATACTGAAATGATGACAGAAAATGTATATCTCGGACAGGAACAATATCAGCCGAAGGAACTGCAGGTTTCGGCGGCCAGTCTGATCGGAAGCAGGAGAAATCAGCAGGATAGTCTGTGTTATACCAGCCTGCCGGATAAAGGGTTTCTGGCGGTTGTCTGTGACGGCATGGGAGGCCTTGGAGGCGGTGAACTGGCCAGTTATACAGCTTGTGCAGGGATGGTTGATGCGTTTCAAAAATGCGGTGATGCACAGCCGGCAGATTTTTTTGTGCGTACAGCTTCGGAAATAGATGTATCTGTGGCCGGTATTGCAGATGCGGAAGGGGTACCGATAGGTGCCGGAACAACCCTTGCGGCAGTCTGGATAAAAGAGAATGGTATGCATTGGATTTCGGTGGGGGACAGCAAAATTTATCTGGTGCGCGGTCATCAGACCAGGTGCCTGACAACACCCCATAATTATAAAATGCTGCTGGATAAAAGAAAGCAGGCTGGAACCATTACATCGGAGCAATATCAAGCAGAACTCTCCCGGGGAGAAGCCCTGGTCAGCTATATTGGCATGAATGGTCTGAAATATATGGACGTATCTATGGAAGGATTGGAACTGGAGGCAGAGGACCAGATAGTTCTTTGCAGCGATGGTTTTTACAGGCAGTGCCCGGAGGAGAATCTGGCACAATGTCTGGAAAATCTTTCAGGGGATTATGAAACCTATGCTTCCCAGCTGGCGGAGGCGGTTATTCGGAATCAGCCCCGTGGGATGGATAATACAACATTGATTCTGGTCAGATACAGTCCGGAAGAAAATGAAGAGAAAATAAGAGAAGTAAATGAAGAAAACGAAAAAGGAGATATAAAGACATGAAATTAAGTACATGCCCGAAGGGCCATTTTTATGATGCGGATAAATATGCTTCTTGCCCGTATTGTGTACCGCAGGATGAGGCGGAAGCTGTTACAGAAGCACTGAATGTGACGATGGAAGATTTTTCAACAGGAGCGCCATCAACAGGAGCATCATCAGCCGGAGCAGTACAGCAGCCGGTATCTGTTCAGACATCCGGTGCAGTGCAGCAGGCAGCATCGGGGCAGACGTCAGCGGCAGTTCCGACTTCTGAAAAGAGAAGAACAGCTTTTGTCAACACGGCAGTGAGTGGTTGGGAAGAACCGGAAGAGGATGAAAACTGCACCGTCGGTTATTATGCCCAGGTCATAGGAGTTGAACCGGTGGTGGGCTGGATGGTCTGCATCAAGGGCGCTTACAGAGGAGAGAGTTTTAAGCTGAAAAGCGGACGCAATTTTATCGGCCGTGCAGCCAATATGGATATTGTATTGGGCGCAGACCAGAGCGTGTCGCGGCTTCGTCATGCAGCAGTTGTTTATGACCCGAAAAGCCGTGCTTTCATTGTAGCGGCAGGGGATGCGAGAGAATTATGTTATCTGAACGGGGAAGTGGTTGTGACCAGTCAGAAGTTAAAGGCGTACGATGTGCTGACCCTTGGCAATACAGAGCTGATGCTGATTCCTCTTTGCGGAGAGAAGTTTTCATGGGATGATGCATCAGAGAAGAATGGGGTGAACAGATAATGGCAAAAGAAAAACAACCACTGACAGCTGTGCAGCGGGGAAAAAGAGGAGCCCTCATCGGAATGATTCTTGTGGAAATCATTATGGTTCTGATGATTTTTGTTGAAAGCAGCAACATCATAGAAGTGATTGGAGGCATATTGATTGCGGGATTTGGCGGTGCTCTTTATGGCTTTGGCTATGCTTTTGGTATGCGCTGGCTGCTGGGCTGGGCGGCCGGTGCACTGCATTATAGCGGACATGTACTGGATGCAGGCTTTCTCTGGTGGATTTGCACCGGAAGAAAAGAAGGTATTATCCGAGGGTTAATATTCTCGATGTTTTTGATTTCTGCCGCCGTTTGCTTTGCCTGGATACCGGGGGTGATAAAGGGTATCAAAGACGTCCGTGCAGAGAAGAAAAACAGTGCCGCAGAGACAACCGGCTATGCGGTTGAGGGCAAAAAGGCCGGAAAACCATGGAGACTTAAGAAAGCAGAAAAGCAGCAGGATGAGACAGCACTGCCGACACAGAATGCAGCAGCTGTGCCGGTCGGTCAGGAACAGGTGATTCCTGTGCAGTCGGCAGCGGTACAGGTGAAGACTGTTTCAGCACAGCCTCAGCCAATGGTGGCCATAAATCAGGCAGCGGCAGGTATAGCGCGTTATGTGGACTGTTATGGCGGAGAATTTAACGGTGCGTCCTTTGATATGAAAGACATTCTGCAGCTGGCTATCGGCAGAAATCCGCAGCTGTGCCGGGTGATTCTGAATCAAAGCGGTATCAGCAGAGTGCATTGCCTGATACAATATCGAAGGGACGGCATGTACGTGCAGGATTTATCTACAAACGGTACATATTTATTAAATGGCGCACGATTGCCGAAAGGCACTTTTGTGCCTGTGAAAATCGGTGATGGGGTGCGACTGGGACAGCAGGGGCCGGAGTTCCGATTCCGTTAGAGGGTTTCATTGAAAAATAAAAAAAGCAAAGTGAATAAGAGACAAGAGAAGAATATCCCATGCAGATGGGGCTGTGAAGGCCGGATCTGCATGGGATAGTGTTTATGAAGAAATATTATTTTCATCTATAAAGAGCTTCATCTGCTGCATGAAATCATCGTTGGCTTTAAATTGACTGAAGTCATTAGGATAATTGAAATAATCAAGGAGTGCTGTGACAGATTCAGGATAAAAGTAAAAAAAGTTTTTTAATGCATCATGAAGTACTGTTAGATTTTCTTCTTTCCATAGCCATGAGTCAACTGAATCAGGATGTTCAAAGGCCATAATATAGGTTAAATAAACAGCGCCCATGCCTGTCAGTTCCGGGGATAATCCAAGCGAATATCCATAGCTGGAAGCACTGCGATATATAGTGTTATAAATATCAGAGATGATGTCCTGTGTATTATTTCTATCTAAGGTTCCGTCGTTGGCTAAAGCAGCATTCATGGTAATAAAAACACCAATGGTACGTGTCTCCTCGGTAATGCGGTCTTTATAATCTTCATCTTTCAGTGTCATATAATCTAAACAAAAAGTGTTAGTAAAAGAAAAATCAAAGTCATCCAAGTGTTCATTTAACTTTTCACACCATGTAGGCATGGCAGATGTAATATTATCAGTTAAAATACTGTGCGGACGATTATATTCATCGCTGTGTGGTGTCCATCCAAATACATTATCTACTTCATCCATTGCTGACAGCAGAAGGTCATGATCCTGAGATTCAAATGCATCGTTCATTTGCTTGATAAGCGAATTGGCATAGGGGTCTGAAGAAGTAACCAAATGGGAAAAGCCAGGACTGCGGAGGAAAAAGAAACAGAACACAAGGATAATAGCTACAGCAGCGATTATTATTTTTTTATGTTTTTTCTTGCCGACATCAGGATTTTCCTTTGTATTAGAGGAAGATTGCTGCGCATGATGTGTGCATGTTTTGTCGGCAACAGGAGTAGATGTGCTGGATGCTGCGTTTCCTTCTGGTTTTGGCAGTTCAGCATTTTTCTCTGAAGCATCCATTTCCTGTGTTTCTTTGGGAGAGTTATCTGTTATTTCCCGAGCCGCCTCCTTTTTCGCCGGATAAAGCACTTTCATCAGTGCTCCGATATCCGGATATCTCTCCATCGGGTCCATCTGCAGGCCTTTTTCCAGGGCAGCATAAGTGGAAGGGCTGAGGGACAGTCCTTCGATACGGCTGATCGGTGTCAGATGGTCTTCTTCGGCACGGGCCGAGGCCTCCTGTGGCAGAATCCCTGTCAGCATCTGATACATGACAGCACATACGGCATATAAATCAGTCCATGGGCCCTGACGGCTGTTGGAATGATATTGTTCTTCCGGGGCATAGCCGCGTTTTAGAATAACTGTCAGATTGTCATCATCGCTGCGGGAAAAAGTCCGAGCTGCACCGAAGTCAATCAGCGTTAGGGTGTTATCTGGTGATAACATCAGGTTTTCGGGACTGATATCACGATGAAGAATGCCTTTTTGATGCATGGTCTGCAGGGCAATAAGAATCGGCTGCATCAGAGTCAGCATTTCCTGCTCTGAAAAAAGCTTTTGCTGCTGTTTCATGTACTTCTTCAACGAAATGCCGGGCACATATTCCATGACCAGATAAGTTGTGTTGTTGGCCTGAATTTGTTCCGCAACATGAACAACATGTTCTATATCGGAGAGCAGATACAGGATACGTCCTTCCTCAGAAAAACTTTTCATGCCAGTGCGGTAATAGACGGCTTTTGTATCATCAGCAGGCACCACAGTTTCATTATTGGTGTCACGAACAGCCAGGTTGGCCGGGAAAAATTCTTTAATCGCCACGATTTTTTCATCGGGCAGATGCATGGCAATATAAGTGATGCCGAAACCGCCTTTTCCAAGAGGAGCGCCCAGCAGATATTTGCCCGCAAGGATGGAAAATACAGGGAGACTGTCTTTGACAGTTAGGTGTTTTTCAGGATAACCGCAGTGCGGGCAGGTTGTATTTGAATCCTTCAGGTGCTGCATGCATCCGGGACAGAGTTTATCAATATCGACCATAGAAAATACCTCCGTGTCTGGTATAAGGTTTTGTCTATTTCAGCGTGATTGTCAGCGCTAACTTTCAAAATGAAATGCATTGAGACTTTTATGCAGTTCTATTTTAACACAGCATTGAGGTCGGTCTTGTGACAAAAGAACGCAAAAATCGGGCACATATTTTGTCACAGATTGCCCGGCATTCATAAATTTTTTATACTGAAAGTAAGACCGCAAAGGACGCATCCGGGGGATGGCAGAAAAAGTTTTTGGAAGATAATGAGGCAGAGAAATGGTGGACTTTTGCGGATGATAAAGCAGTGTAAAGTGAGGGAGAAATTATGGAAAATAATATGCATCGGCCGAGATATAGTCTGCCGCCGCAGGCCATTGTCGGGGGACGGTATCTGGTACGGGAGTTTCTGGAGGAACAGGAGAATCAGCTGGTTTATCTGGCTTATGACCTGGTGGAGAAAAAGCAGGTCCGATTAGCGGAATGTTATCCAAAGGCACTGGTACAGCGTAAAGGTGAAGCAGGGGAAGAGGATATGATCATTCGCCCCCGGAGAGAGCCGAAGGTGGAAGAAATTCAGCGTCAGTTTGAAAAGAAATATAAGCAAGTCATTAGAGATCATCATACCGTGTATGCGGTGCTGCCGTTGAAGAATAAGAAAAAGCCGATGGGGGCTATTGCGCTTTGTATGGCTGTGATTGTTCTGGGAGCAGGGATGCTGGCTGCAATTTTTTTTTCGGAAAAAAGCAAGGACCCGGTCGAGAATAGTCAAGATATTGTTATAACATACGAGGATAATGATTATATAATGCGGCCGTCTGCGGATAGAATCTGTCAGGAAGAGACTTCCGGAGCAAAATATTATGACCGCATGGTGACGGCATTCTTGCGCAGAGAACCATCGGAAGATGAATTGCAGGCGTTGGTTGACTCCGTGAATGGAACGCTTACAGGACAAATCAGAGGTGCGGTGGATTATGTGCAGATTGAATTGCCGGAATCCGGTTTTGACAAGATTCAGCAGGCAGCAGAAATGCTGATGGAGAATGAACTGGTTCGGTATGCAGATTGCGATTATCCGGTTGATATATGTGAAAATGTGGATGAAACGGATACAAATCCATGGAGCAAAAAGCAAAATTCAAAGGGCTGCAAATATGATGAAGGCAAACCCGGCGGCAATAACTGGTGGGCAGAGTGCATCGGTGCGTATACGGCATGGGGGCTGAAAAGTTCAGTGACAGACCATGTAATAGTGGGGATTATTGACAGCGGTTTTAACTTCAGGCATGAAGATCTTCAAGGGAAGACAAGTACGATATTAAAGACAAGCTCGGGAGAGGACAGAGATGTTGTCGATTGGAATCATGTATTGTCTGTGAAGAATGAGTGGTATTCAACATACGGGGATCATGGAACCCATGTCACCGGAATTATAGGGGCCATTAATAACAATATAGGTATTCGTGGTGTTGCAGATGATGCACAGCTGCTGGTGGCCTCCTGGCGTCTGGAAAATGGGACAAATAATGCTTTATCTTCAGGTGAATATGTGGCCATGGAAGAAGAGATGATTGCAAGAGGAGCGAAGGTTGTTAACAATTCATGGGGACAGACTGTGATGAGTGATACAGATTTGAACGAACTTCGGTCATGTGATGAATATACGGCTAAAACAACAGCGAATATGATCATCGGAATGCTTGAAAAGGGATATACACAATTTCTATTTGTGCAGAGTGCGGGAAATGGATTAAATAGGGAAGGAAAGATAGGACTTGACAGCTGTTATAATAGCTGTTTTGCCAGTGTTTGTTTATTAGAAAATAGTGATTTCTGGACTGAGCATGGTGAGGGCTATACCTATGAAGACATACGGGATCATATTATGATTGTCGGCAGTATGAAACTGGACAGAAAAGGCCGCCATGTGGATACGGGCTATAATTATGGAAATGATGTGGATATTTATGCGCCGGGAAGAGAGATATACAGTACATTGGGTGAAGCAAATAGGGAGAAATACGGCAAAATGAGCGGAACATCAATGGCGGCACCGATGGTCACGGCTTCAGCCGCCTTGCTGTGGCAGGAAGAGCCAATGCTTACAGTAGATCAGGTGAAGGATTATCTGCTGCAGAATGGGCGAACGCTGGATATTACCTATGACAAATCAGGCGCAAACGCGGAATTTCGACCGGAACATTTGTCGCAAACGCCTGTGGGGCTCTCTATAGGAAATGCAATGAGAGCAATGAAAATAAAGGAGGCAGAAGAAAGGACAGCGGTTGCTTTGCCGGAGTATCTCAAAAACACCTTAATTCCGCAGTATGGCATTATGTCAACGGATTCCTGGAAGCTGGACAATTCACTGCCTACCTGGTCAAAGGGGGATGATTCTCCTGCGGATGGCATTTTAAGTGCACTGATAGAAGATTTTGATAGAGACGGTGACGATGAACTGCTTGTGGTACGTTTTGAGAAAGAAGATAATAAGAAATTGTATCTGGAAGTATTCGAGAATTATGACGGAGCCGTCGAGCTGGCCACAGGCGCCCAGTTTGATATTGACTGGCTGTGCCGAACCTGTCAGAACAACAGATTTTCTGTTTTTGCAGAGAAGAAGGATGGTATGTGTCGGATTTATCTTTATGCTTTTCAGCGAGGTAATGGCGGCGGAGATGAGTCGATTGTACAGCTGGAGTATGAACAGGTGATGATGCCTCAAATTACCCTTGAAAATTACTGGAGCTTCAGGATGGGCAGTGATGGAACCGCTTCTGTGCAGTCAGGAACTTTGAAGCTCAATGAAATAAATCAAGTGGTCGGGTTGTGGGATTATGGTCAGGGCACTGATCAGGCAGAGGCCGATTATGAGGAGACAGCCGGGGCACCGTATGAATCGGACAGTTATCCGGAAGCTTTCATAGGGATGCTGGAAGATTTTTATGAGAATCTCGAGGAAACCACCGGACTGGTACATAAGACGGAATTGCCGCAGTATTTGGGGGATGATTCCATTGGAATCTATGTATCTGCTGATGATGTGTATAGCGGGGAAATGCTCTATACAGCCAAGAATCTTTTTGAGGAGGACAGCAATACGATATGGATTGCTTCACTGGACAACCATATGTATCATGATTTGAGCAGCAATACCATAGAAAATACAATGATACCGCAGGATTATACCGGAATTATTAGATAGCTGTAACAACATGTTGAAAGAAATCAGGCAATGCATAGACGTTTTCAAGGGGAATAAATTCCGCGGGCATCCATTTGTGCGTATGCTGAATCAGAGCATCATCCCTCATTAATTGTCCGGGAGGGTGAGCTGCAAAGAGCCTGTGAACTGGAAAGAATTGCGCGGCGTGCAATTGATGCCAATCCGAATAGCAGATTTGGGTCTGTGGAAGAAATGTATGACGAGATCGTAAAGGCAGAATGAAAGTGACAGAGAAAATTCATGCATGGTATGTATCGGATGTTTTGTAAAATTGGCGGGTTTTATTTACAAACGATTGCGGCAAAGGTATAATATACAGGAAATCCGGTTGTTTTATAGAAATAGCTGTCGACGGATGTCAGGACAGCTATTTTTAGTTTGCGCGCCATGGGCGCGCTCTAACGGGTGAAAGTCCCGAACACGCCT
>OLPU01002055.1_pt1 | contig 13921 bp, 10 predicted proteins | sample 1673111 | NCBI WGS metagenome assembly OLPU01 (sample SAMEA3136755, study PRJEB25190) | human gut metagenome | reverse complement strand
GCACAAGCTCCAGCGCGCCGGGGGTAAACGTCACGCGCGCAAAGGTGCGCTCGAACACACTCTCGTCCAAGCCGGCAAGCAGCCCCACGCGCTCCTCGAGTGCCTGCTTAAAGTCGAGTTCGCCGCGCATGGCGCGTTCGGTGATCTGTGCAACTTGCTCGCCCACGCCGGCCTCTTCGCCCAACAGGTCGATGACCTCCTGGTTGATGAGCGTGGAGTCGATATCCATAACGATGAGGCGTGCAGTCATGGCGGGCCTTTCCGAGTGCAGTTGTATTGGGGCACATTGTCGCACGCGGCGCGCCTGGGCGACGGCCAGGCCGCGTCAATTGTTTCGTCTCCGTCAAGTCTTTGGGCAAGAGTTACTTTTTCGCGGTACATCGACGTGGGTGCGATAAGATAGAACGCCATGTCTGGCTGCGCGGTTTACGCAGGCTGGGCAAATCTGTACGACGCCGCCCGGAACGACACGGGGCGGCACAGATCCATAAAGGAGGATCACTGGTATGAGCCAGACCCGTCCCATTGACGAGCATTCCATGCACACCCGCACCTGCGGCGAGCTTCGCTTCGAGAACGTGGGCGAAGAGGTCACCCTCACCGGTTGGGTGAGCCGTCGCCGCGACCACGGCGGCCTTATCTTCTGCGACCTTCGTGACCGCGAGGGCATCACGCAGCTCACCTTCGACCCCGAGCACTCCGATGGCGATGCCTTTAAGATCGCCGAGACCATGCGTCCCGAGTGGCCCATCAAGATCCACGGCGTCGTGCGCGCTCGTGGTGAGGAGACCGCCAACACCAAGCTCGCGACCGGCGAGATCGAGGTCCTGACCGACCATGCCGAGGTGCTCAACACGTCCGTCACCCCGCCGTTCCAGATCGAGGACGGCATCGAGACCAGCGAGGACACCCGTCTGCGCTATCGCTATCTGGACCTCCGCCGTCCCGAGATGATGGCCAACCTCAAGCTGCGCTCCGACTTCACCTTTGCCATTCGCGAGGCGCTGCACAACCGTGAGTTCATGGAGGTCGAGACGCCCTCCCTGTTTAAGTCCACGCCCGAGGGCGCCCGCGACTTCATCGTTCCCAGCCGTATTCAGCCGGGTAACTTCTATGCCCTGCCGCAGTCCCCGCAGCTCCTGAAGCAGCTGCTCATGGTCGGTGGCGTCGAGCGCTACTACCAGGTTGCCAAGTGCTTCCGCGACGAGGACCTGCGTGCCGACCGTCAGCCCGAGTTCACCCAGGTCGACATCGAGATGTCCTTCGTGGACCAGAACGATGTCATGAGCGCACTCGAAGAAGTCCTGGCCGATGCTTTCGGCCGCATGGGCGTCGAGATGCCCACGCCGCTGCGTCGCATGAACTACTGGGAGGCCATGGACACCTATGGCTCCGACAAGCCCGATACCCGCTATGGCATGCACCTGGTCGACCTGACCGACATCTTTGCCAACTCCAAGTTCAAGGTCTTTGCGACTGCCGCAAACGAGGAGGGCTCCGTCGTCAAGGCCATCAACGCCAAGGGCGCCGGTGCCTGGGCACGTGCCAAGATCGATAAGCTCGCCGGCGTGGCCTCCACGTTTGGCGCCAAGGGTCTGGCATGGATCGCCTTCCGCGAGGACGGCTCCATCAACAGCCCCATCGTCAAGTTCTTCTCGGACGAGGAGATGGCCGCTCTGCGCGAGCGCATGGACGTCGAGCCCGGCGACCTTGTGATGTTCGCCGCCGGCCCGCGCCTGCTCTCCGACGAGATCCTGGGCGGCATGCGTTCGCACATGGCCAACGCACTCGAGATCAAGCGCGAGGGCCACGACTTCCTGTGGGTCGTCAATTTCCCGCTGTTCCATTGGGACGAGGACCGCAAGGCCTATGCTGCCGAGCATCAGCCCTTTACCCTGCCGACCGAGACCGACATCGCCAAGATCGAGGCCGATCCGCTGGCGGCCGGTTCGTGCACCTACGACTTTGTCATGGACGGCTTTGAGGCCGGCGGTGGCGGTATGCGTATCCACAACGCCGAGATGCAGATGTCCATGCTCAAGCTCCTGGGCTTTACCGAGGAGCGCGCCGAGTCTCAGTTTGGCTTCCTCATGGAGGCCCTCAAGTTTGGTGCGCCCCCGATGGGCGGTTTCGCTCTGGGCCTGGACCGCGTGTGCATGCTGCTCACCGGTTCCGACTCCATCCGCGACGTCATGGCGTTTCCCAAGACGGCCAGCGGCTCCGACCTTATGTCGGGCGCTCCGAGTGCCGTTAGCGGCGCCCAGCTCAAGGACGTCAGCCTGCGTCTGATGTAGGCGAGCGGCTACCTATTGCCCGTAACGAGGGAAGGACACGTACCTTCCCTCGTTTTTTATGTCGTGACGTCATGGTTTGGAGGCTTGCCGTCGTGCGCCGGGAAACTACAACCCGGAATCTGCGTCCAGAAGGGGTCGCGCTTTCCCAAAGGGGGTCCTCTGGGAAACTGCGTCCCAGAATCCAGCCAAATAATGGGGCACAGTTTCCGGTTGAGCTGTCTAACGGAAACTGTGCCCCAGAATGAGCGCTCAAAACGGGGCAGGCTTTCCGCAACAACTGTCTGGCGGAAAGCCTGCCCCAGTTTCTTATAGCGAGTCTCTCTGGATCAGCTGCATGTGCATCACGGAGGTGGTGGGCTCGGCACCCTTGATCATGTCGAGCGCAATGTTGGCGGCCATGTGTCCTTCTTCGCGCAGGGGCTGGCGGACGGTCGTGAGCGCGGGGACGCAGCGCGCCGCAATCTCGTGATCGTCGAAGCCGACGACAGAAACGTCCGCAGGAACGGATAGGCCTGCCTCGTTGAGTGCGGTGATGACGCCAGCCGCGATACGGTCCGATCCGCAGAGCACGCCATCGAAAGCAATCTCGCGCGCGAGGATCTGGTGCATGGCCTGATAGCCGTCTCCGCTGTTCCAGCCGGTATAGATAACGTTTGCGTCTGGGAGGTCTTCGCCCAAGACGGCGCGGTAGCCGCGCAGGCGGTCGACAACAGCGGGGTTGTCTTGCGGTCCCAACACGGCGACGATATCTTTGCGCCCGCGATCCTTCATGGCGAGTGCCGCAAAATGTCCGCCCTCTTCGTCGTCAGAGTAGACCGTCGAGAACACATCGCGATAGGGGTGGCCCTCGAGCTGGCCACACAACACGGTGGGTACGCCCAGCTCGCGCAGCACCTCGAGCAGCTCGCTGCCTTTGTAGGGAGAGACGTCGATCACGGCGTCGAACGAGCGGCGCTCAAAGTGCTCGCGTGCGCGGTTGCGCTCATGCGTAGAAGACGCCTGCAAGATAACGGGCAGATAGGACGACTCCGACAGTTCCTCGGTAATGCCGCTCAAAAACTCGCTATAGGTGGGGTCGCTGAAGAGTTCACTCAGAGGCTCGGTCACGAGCACGGCGATGATTTCCGTGCGCCCGACAGCGAGCGCTCGGCCACGAGCGTTGGGGACAAAATTGACTTCCTTGGCCGCCGCGCGGACGCGCTTTTTGGTTTCCTCGCTAATGCGGGGCGAATCGTTGAGGGCGCGCGATGCCGTGGAGCGCGACACGCCGGCAGCTGCGGCAACCTCGGCAAGCGTAGGTGCGGTGCGAACTGGTTGTGTCATGGCGTCTCCTGGAAAATGCGGTCGATGTTGTCACTGATACGGGCTAGTGCGGATACAGCTTACTATAGTGCGCCTGAACAGCGTTCATGATATCCGGTGACCGGTGTCGTTTTGCAACCAAGCCGCAATCGAATACGTCTCGTATGGGTGAGATATCAGCGGGCGTGGCGGTTGCCTACGAGCTTAAGAACGATGTCTTGTGCTGAGTTTCGATACTCAGGGTGACATAAGTGTTGCGATTGTACAACCGGTTGCACCGTTAACCCGGCCAAATCGACCGTTCAGCGGACAACCGGTTGCACAGTTTTTTGCATCGCCCGTAAGATAAGGACAACCGGTTGCACAAGAATCACTACGATGATGAAGGAGCATCACCATGGACGCCATTAACGATTGGGAAAACCAAGCGCTCACCCACAGGAACCGCCTGGCACCCCATGCGTACTTTATGGGTTACGAGACCGCCGATCTCGCTGCAACGTACAGCCGCGAGCTGTCGCGCGGGTTTGTCCAGCTGTCCGGCTCGTGGCAGTTCCGCCTCTTTGAGGGCCCCGCTGCCGTCTCCAACGAGGAGCTCTCCACGTACGAGCCCGAGTGGGATCACGTGGAGGTTCCGCACCTGTGGCAGGTGGACGGCTATGGCAACCTTGCCTACACCGACGAGGGTTTCCCGTTCCCGGTTGATCAGCCGTTCGTTCCCTCCGACGACCCCACGGGCGTCTACCAGCGCATCGTCAACCTTCCCGCCGTTCCTGCCGGCGCTCGCGAGATCATTCGCTTCGACGGCATCGAGAGCTATGGCGAGCTGTACGTCAACGGTCAGTATATCGGCATGACCAAGGGTTCGCGCCTGTCTGCCGAGTTCGACGTGACCGACGCGCTCGTCGAGGGCGACAACCTGTTTGCGGTCAAGGTCCTGCAGTACAGCGATGGCAGCTACATCGAGGATCAGGACATGTGGTGGGCCTCGGGCATCTTCCGCGATGTGTACCTTATGCAGCGTCCCGCCGCGCACCTGGTCGACTTTAGGTTCCGCACGCACCGCGAGGGCGATGCCGCTCTGATCACGCTCGATACGGTTGCCGAGGGCGCTTCCCGCGTTGTGTTTACGCTCAGCGATGGCGAGAACGTGGTGGCTACGGGTGAGTGCGTCGACAGCCATGCCGAGTGCAGCGTGACCGATGCCCACTTCTGGAATCCCGAGGACCCCTTCCTCTACGATCTTACGTTTGAGGTCTACGACGGCGACAAGGTGAGCGAGTACGTCCCGCATCGCCAGGGTCTTGCCGAGGTGACGGTCGAGGGCAATCATATCTACCTCAACGGCACTTACTTTAAGATGCATGGCGTCAACCGCCACGATCACGACGATCACAAGGGCCGCGCCGTGGGCCTCGATCGCATGCGCCGCGACCTGGAGCTCATGAAGCAGCACAACATCAACGCGGTGCGCACGTCCCACTACGCCAACGACCCGCGCTTTTACGAGCTGTGCGACGAGTATGGCATCATGCTGGTCGCCGAGACCGATATGGAGAGCCACGGCTTCGAGAATATCGGCAATATCGCCCTGGTTACCGACGACCCGGCATGGGAGCCGGCCTACGTCGACCGCATTGAGCGCCTGGTGATGCAGGAGCGCAATCACGCCTGCATCATTATGTGGTCGATGGGCAACGAGAGCGGCTATGGCTGCAACATCCGCGCGATGTACGCCAAGGCTCACGAGCTCGATGGTCGTCCGGTCCATTACGAGGAGGATCGCAACGCCGATACCGTCGACGTTATCTCCACCATGTACTCCCGCGTGTCGCAGATGAACGACTTTGGTGAGCATCCGTTCCCCAAGCCGCGCATCAACTGCGAGTATGGCCACTCCATGGGTAATGGCCCCGGAGGTCTGTCCGAGTACCAGGAGGTCTTCGATCGCTGGGATTGCATCCAAGGCCAGTTTATCTGGGAATGGTGCGACCACGGTTTGGCTGCTGTGACCGAGGACGGCGTTGCCTACGATATGTATGGTGGCGACAACGGCGATTACCCCAATAACAGCAACTTCTGCATCGACGGCATGGTGTTCCCTTGGCAGCAGCCGAGCCCGGGCCTCACTGAGTATGGTCAGGTCATCTGCCCGGTTCGCATGGCCTACGATGCCGAGGCGGGCGAGCTGACCGTCACCAACAAGCGTTGGTTTACCACCCTCGAGGATGTTTGCCTGTCGGCGGAGACCCTGGTGGACGGCGACGTGGTTTGCCGCAAGACGCTCATGCCCGGTGCGGTTGCCCCCGGCGAGTCCGTCCAGCTTCCGCTGGTGATTCGCGAGGCCGCGGTAGGCGAGACCCTGCTGACCGTGCGCGCCTACACCATGGCCGCTCACGTCTGGTGCGAGCCGATGTTCCAGCTGGGTGCAAGCCAGTTTGCCATCGCAAACCATCCGGCGCCGGCCATCGCCGCCCCAGCTCGTTCTGAGCTTACGGTCGAGGAGACCGAGCAGGAGATTCGCATTCACTCCCTCAACGGCGAGCTGACCTTCAGCAAGGTCAACGGCACCGTGAGCAAGTGGAAGGCATCCGGGCGTGACGTCATGGCCTCTGGTCCCCAGGTTGGTTTTTGGCATCCGCTCGTCGACAACCACGCCCAGGAGTACGACTCCCTGTGGAAGGACAACTTCATTGATGTAATGCAGACGTCCACCCGCAAGGTTTTTTGGAAGCAGGACGGCAATGCGGTCGTCGTTACCGTGAGCCAACGTATTGCTCCTCCCGTCCGCGCGTTCGGCATGCGCGTCGAGCTTGTCTACACCGTGCTTCCGAGCGGTCGCGTCGACCTCAAGGTTTCCGGCGAGCCCTACGGCGACTATTCGGACATTATCCCGCGCATCGGCATCTCCTTTGAGGTCCCCGGTTGCGATCGTGCCGTCGAGTGGTATGGCCACGGCCCGGGCGAGAACTATCCGGACTCGCTGCGCGCCAACCCGGTCGGTCATTACCGCACTACGGTCGACGACATGTTCACGCCGTATGTCATGCCCCAGGATTGTGCCAACCGCGAGGGTACCCGCTGGGTTGCCCTGCGCTCGAGCCACGGTGACGGCGTGCTGGTGACTCGTCCGGCCGACGCCGCTTCCAACCCGTTCTCGTTCTCGGCATGGCCCTATAGCTGCGAGGCTATCGATAACGCCAAGCACGTCTACGATCTTGTCAAGGGCGACACGGTTACGGTCAACATCAACGACCAGTTGCTCGGCCTTGGCTCGAACTCTTGGGGTTCCGAGGTGCTCGATTCCTATCGCACCCGTTTTGAGAGCTTCAGCTTTGAGGTGTCCCTGCGACCGCTGACGTCTGCCGATCTGGCTCAGGCGCTGGCACCCATTAAGGAGGCATAAGTCATGCATGTCTTTAACTCGCGCGCCGATTTCGACGCTCAGATGAAGTCCGTCAAGAAGTGGATGCGTACCGGACAGGCGCTCGATGGCGTTTCTGAACTGCAGCACGATGTGGCGTACTCTATCGGCGACTCGCTGGTGTATTGGTGGGTGAACGCCCACGAGGCGGCTACTGCCGATCTGGTCGGTCACCGTCGCTACCATGCCGTGCTCGCCCCGCTCGACGGCAATCTGACCGTTGAGGTGGCTTCCAAGGCCGATCTTACCTGTACGCGCGCCTACAGCGATATCGATGATCGCGAGCGCTTTGAGGGTACGGGGGAGACCGTGACGATTCCCGCCGGCGGCGTTGCCGTCGTCGAAATTGACGAGGCCTACCGTGTCGTGGCCGATGCCGCGGATCCCCGCGTCGTGGTACTGCACGTGACAGTCGAAGGTTATTCCTTCCCCAACAAGTAGTATTCGTCCGCCTGGACGTTTGCTTCGCGCCGTTAAGGGGGATGGCTTTGTTGACTCCCTTTTCCCCATTCCCCTTAGCAGGTGCGCCATCCGTGTTTGTACTTGCAGCTCGGACGGTTTTAGATGACATTTAACAGATGATTGGGAGGGCTTTTGAGCTCTGAAAAACGAGGAACGATTGGTTCGTTCGCTCTGCTGGGCATGACGGTCGCCGCCGTGTTCGGTATCAAGAACATCATCAACAACAACGCGGCCATCGGCTTGGCAGCTGCGCCGTCGTTCTTCTTCGCCACGCTTTTGTACTTTGTCCCCTATACCCTGGTTACCGCCGAGTTCGTCGGCCTCAACAAGGACTCCGAGTCTGGCGTGTACGCATGGGTTAAGACCTCGATGGGTGGTCGCTGGGCGTTCCTGACGGCATTTAGCTACTGGTTCGTTAACCTGTTCTTCTTTGCGTCCGTCCTGCCCAACGTCATCATCTACGCGAGCTACGTGTTCTTTGGTGCCAACGCCGAGCTTTCGCAGCTGTGGATCACCATTATCGAGATCGTTGTCTTTGCTATCGCCACGTGGGTTTCGACCAAGGGCGCTAAGTGGATCGGCTCCATTTCCTCCTTCGGTTCGACCGCGGCTCTCGGCCTGACCGCCGTGTTCATCCTGCTGTCCCTGGCTGCTGCCTTTGGCGGCGTTGAGTTCGCTACGGCTCCTACTCCCGCTAACATGGCTCCCGACATGAGCAACTTCGCAACTGCGTGGGGCTTCTTCGGTACGCTTGCCTGGATCATCCAGGGCGTTGGCGGCGCTGAGTCTGTCGGCGTGTTCCTTAACGACCTTAAGGGTGGCGTCAAGGCCTTCGTGCGCACCGTCGTTATCGCCGGTCTGACCATCGGCCTTCTGTATGCAGGCGCTTCGCTGCTGGTTAACCTGTTCATCCCCGAGGGCGGCGTTGCCATCTCCACCGGTATCTTCGACATATTCGGCGCTGTCTTTGCCCACTTTGGCATTCCCATGGAAGTGTCTACGCGCGCCATCGGCTTGATCCTTCTCGCCGCCACGCTGGGCTCCCTCATGATGTGGACCTCTGCTCCCATCAAGGTTTTCTTCACCGAGATCCCCAAGGGTGTCTTTGGTAGCAAGATCGTCGAGCTCAACGAGCACGGCATTCCCGCCCGCGCTGCCTGGCTGCAGTTCGCCATCGTCGTCCCCATCCTGATCATCCCGGCCCTGGGCTCCGGTAACCTCGACGACCTGCTCATGATCGTCACCAACATGACGGCTGCCACCGCTCTGCTCCCGCCGCTGCTGATCCTGCTTGCCTACTTTATGTTGCGCAAGAACTTCGACGCTGCTCCCCGTGGCTTCCGCATGGGTTCGCGCACCTTTGGCCTGGTCATTGCTGCATTCCTGCTTGTGGTCTTCTGCTTCGTGCTTATCTGCGGCACCATTCCGCTCGATCAGCCGCTGTGGCTGACGCTGGTCTACAACGTCGGCGGCGTGGTTGTCTTCCTGGGCCTTGCCGTGATGTGGTACAACCGCTACATCAACCGCCTGCGCGAGACCGATCCCGAGGCTGCTGAGAACGAGCTTCGCCCCTCCGTCCTCGACATGATGGAGTAGCGGCTAGGATTAATCTACGGCTGTGGAATAAATCGATTCCCTTTCCTAAGGAGGGGCCTTACGAGGCCCCTCCTTTTGTGTTTTGGAGCATGGTTTTGGACCCTGTGGTCAAAAAATACCAAATATGAGTACTGTTGCAAAAGAGGTGTCATATTTTTCGGCCTGCTCTGAGCGAAAATGGGCTCATAATCAATTTACCTAGCCCCCTTTAAAGGGCGTTTGACGGCTTTCAACTTCTTCGAATCGCTCAAATTAGGCAATTTGCTCTCGATTTTGCTGCTACTAAATTGGTGACAGTACTCATATTTGCCACTTTTTGACCACGAGGTGTTCAGAGGAGCTCTCGAGAAGCATCTAACGGTACAATAGCAACCACGTGGCTGGGTTTTGCCGGCCGAATGTGCGATGTCGTGGGAGGGGACATGGTCGAGTTTACAAAGACGATTAAAGATCCGTTGGGATTACATGCCCGCCCGGTTGCGCTGCTCTATGACATCATTGCCAAGCATCGTAGCGACGTGTCAGTCAGCATCGGCGATCGCCACACGGATGGCCGCGATGTCATGGGACTCATGGCCCTCTATGGTGAGTGCGGCGAGGACATCATCTTCCGCGTTTCTGGCGTAGATGAGGCCTCCTGCGTCACGTCGATCAGAAATCTCTCGCTTTAAGCATGACGGGGCGTGGTAAAGGATGGTCCTTTGCCGCGCCCTTTTGTTTCGTATAGGAAACTTTTTCGAAATCTGAATGGGGACCCTTTCCAAAAAGTTAACCACGTGTTAGTTTACTAAAGCGAACATAGGCGTGGTTAACTTTTACTGCGTCGATGTTGAGGACGAACTGACGTTAGGAGCCACTCATGTCTTGCGGACCGCAGATGCCGGCAATGCCGCTTTCGATGGTAAAAGCGGGCGAAACCGTGCGCGTGTCTCGTGTAAAGGGCAATGAGGATATGAAGCACCACCTCAAGGACCTCGGCTTTGTCGAGGGCAGCGAAATCCACGTGGTGAGCTCGAGTGGCGCCAATATCATCGTCACTGTGCTGGGCGCACGCTTTGGCATCGATTCCAAGGTCGCCATGCACATCATGACCGTCGGTTAGTTCGCAGCATTTGATAAAAACCGAAAGGGGGACAAGAGGATGAAGACGTTGGGTGACGTTAAGGTGGGCGAGAGCTCTACCATCGTCAAGCTTCACGGTGAGGGTGCGCTTCGCCGCCACCTTATGGACCTGGGGCTCATCAAGGGCACTTCGTTCAAGGTCGTAAAGGTTGCACCGCTCGGTGATCCGGTCGAGATCAACGTGCGCGGCTACGAGCTTTCCATCCGCAAGGAGGAGGCCGCCGTCGTCGAGGTCCAGTAAGGACTCGCGGCGCATATTTCTGCAGATAAAGTTAGGTTTTTCTAACTTAATGCAGCGTCTTTGAAGCACATTATCCAGCCTGCGCGGAGAAAGCAGCGCGGGCACACAAGGAAGAAGGATTGAATGGCGGATTCTCAAATCCATGTCGCGCTGGCGGGCAACCCCAACTGCGGCAAGACCACGCTTTTCAACCTGATCACCGGCGCCAACGGCTACGTTGGCAACTGGCCCGGCGTCACGGTTGAGAAAAAGGAAGCCAAGCTCCTAAGCGACAAGAACGTTACCATCACGGACCTCCCTGGCATCTACTCGCTTTCCCCCTACAGCCCCGAGGAGCAATGCTCGCGCGATTACCTCATGAGCGGCGAGCCCGATGTTGTCGTCCAGGTTGTCGACGCCACCAACCTCGAGCGCAACCTGTATCTGGCGCTTCAGGTTATCGAGACCGGCCTGCCCGTGGTCGTTGCCCTCAACATGGCTGACCTGGTCGAGAAGAACGGCGACAAGATCGACACGGACAAGCTCTCCAAGAAGCTCGGCTGCCCGGTCATGATGATCTCGGCCCTTAAGAACAAGGGCATCAAGGAGCTGTTCGAGCAGGTTAAGAAGTCGGCTGCTTCCAAGGGCCAGGTGCCGGAGCACAAGTTCGATTCCTCCATCGAGGACGTTCTGGACCACATCGAGAATAACCTTCCGGCGAGCGTTCCCGCTAACAAGCGTCGCTATTACGCCGTCAAGCTGTTCGAGCGTGATGCAGACGCCTGCAAACTCATCAACCTCACCAAGGAGAAGGCCGCTCGCGTGGAGGAGCTGGTCGCCCAGTGCGAGCAGGACTGCGACGACGACGCCGAGTCCATCATCACCGGCGAGCGTTACGGCGTGATTGCCCACATCATTGACGAGTGCCTCACCAAGGCTCCGGCAAAGATGAGCACCTCCGAGAAGATCGACCGCGTGGTTACCAACCGTATTCTGGGCCTGCCGATCTTTGTGGTCATCATGTTCTGTGTGTACTACATCGCTGTTTCCACCCTGGGCGGCACGGTGACCGACTTCACCAATGATCAACTCTTTGGCACCGATGGCTGGTTCGTGCTGGGCCAGGGCCGCGATGCGTATGACGAGGCAACTGGCGAGTACACGCAGGCCCAGGCCGAAATCGCCGCGTTTATCGACGCTGCCGACGCCAAGGGTATCGACGTTTCTGCCTATAACGACGCTGTCGACGCCGAGGACGGCGACGCTGCCGCCGACGCGCTCAAGACCATCGCAGCCGAGCCCGAGGCCGCGTCCGTGAAGGGCAAGGTCGAGGAGGACGAGGACGCCGGCACGACTGCCGCTACCGTCACCGCGTCTCAGGCGGTCGAGGACCTCGATGTTGCTGAGCCCGACCCTGCCGACTACGGTCCGTTCGTCCCCGGCATCACTACCGCGGTGCATGACGCCCTTGTGGCGGGCGGCACCGAGGACGGCGGTCTTGTCGACTCCCTCGTCTGCGACGGTATCGTGGCCGGCATTGGCGCCATCATGGGCTTTGTCCCGCAGATGTTCCTGTTGTTCGTGATGCTCTCTTTCCTGGAGGACTGCGGCTACATGGCCCGCGTCGCCTTCATCATGGATCGCGTCTTCCGCCGCTTTGGCCTGTCTGGTAAGTCGTTCATTCCGATGCTCGTCACCTCTGGCTGCGGCGTCCCCGGCGTCATGGCCACCAAGACCATTGAGAACGAGAAGGACCGCCGCATGACGGTCATGACCACGACGTTCATTCCCTGCGGCGCCAAGCTGCCGATCATCGCCTTGCTCATGGGTTCGATCATCGGCGATTCCTCGACGAGCGCCAGCTGGATTTCTCCGCTCTTCTACTTCCTGGGCGTGTTTGCCGTTATCGCTTCGGGCCTGATGCTCAAGAAGACCAGGCTCTTTGCCGGTCGCCCGACCCCGTTTGTCATGGAACTGCCCGCCTACCACTTCCCGGCGATTCGCTCTTGGGCGTTGCACGTGTGGGAGCGCTGCTGGGCCTTTATCAAGAAGGCCGGTACGGTTATTTTCGCCTCCACCGTTGTGGTGTGGTTCCTCTCCAACTTCGGTATGTTCGAGGGCGCCTTTGGTTACCTGCCTTCCATGGAGGGCATCCCCGAGGAGTTTATGGACTACTCCGTGCTTGCCATGCTTGGCAACCTTGTCGCTTGGATCTTCGCCCCGCTTGGCTTTAGCACCTGGCAGGCAACGGCCCTTACCGTCTCTGGCCTTGTAGCCAAGGAAAACGTCGTCGCCACCGCCGGTTCGCTGCTGTCCGTCGTCGACGCCGGCGAGACCGATCCGAGTCTTTGGACCGCGTTCGCCGCCATGTTCCCCACGATGGGTGCCTGCGTGGCCTTTGGCGCCTTCAACCTGCTATGCGCTCCGTGCTTCGCGGCTATGGGTACCATCCGCAACCAGATGAACTCCGGTAAGTGGACCGCCATCGCCCTCGGCTACGAGTGCGCCTTTGCTTGGGTGATCGGCCTTATCATCAACCAGCTCTACAACTTGATCGCGCTTGGTCAGTTTGGTATTTGGACGATTGTCGCCTTTGTGCTGCTGGCGGGAATGCTCTTCCAGATCTTCCGCCCCATGCCGCACTTTGCATGGACGGATGAGGATGAGACTAATTCTTCCAGCGTGGTGAACGCCACCGCTTAAAAGGTGCGTAGGGTTTCAACACCTCGCCTTCTCCCCAGCCGCTCGTGGGTCTGTGCCCGCGGGCGGCTTTTTTGAGAAGATGGCGTTGAAACTGGGCCTATAGGGTAAAGTTGCAGTAGGAAAACTTATGAAAGGGAGGCGTCGATGGCCCCTATCGATATCGTTATTTTGCTGCTTATCGCCATCGCGTTTGTGGCGGTGTGCGTGCGCATCTACCGCAAGGGCACCTGCGCCGACTGTGCTCAGGGTGGCGTTTGCACGGGGCATTGCTCCAACAAAAAGACGTGCGCCGCGCTTAAGGACGTGGACAAAATCGCCGAAGACTTGGGCCGCGGTATCAAGTAAGGCCCAGACATCCAAGTGCCCCGCGGGCATCCATTCGCGGGGCACTTTGCGCATTTGGACGCGAGCGCGGCGAGTTGAAGAGTATTTTTTGGGTATCGTTAAGACGGTGTGGCTCATGGACTCGACGGCCATTTTAAAGGCGGCCTCGATCATTGGGTTCTTGGAGTTCTGAGAGTTCTCGTTGATCAGAGCAATCTTCATTGCAAAATACCTCTCCCATCTCACCGCAACTGAGGGGATAGGGGATGCGATAGTATTACGTGGCGATATTCGACAAACCGTGAGCTTCATCCGAGGGCTTTATGGAACAGCACCAGCATTATCAGAGCTTGCAAGATCAGGCATACAACGCATTGCGCTCCAAGATTATCTATGCCGAGCTCAAACCCGGCACGCGTCTTTCGGCGATTGGTCTGGAAAAGGAGACGGGAATCGGGCGCACGCCCATTCGCG
>OLPU01002053.1_pt1 | contig 13929 bp, 10 predicted proteins | sample 1673111 | NCBI WGS metagenome assembly OLPU01 (sample SAMEA3136755, study PRJEB25190) | human gut metagenome | reverse complement strand
TTCAGAGGGCGCTGGAAAGTATATGACAGGATTTGAGACAGTTGCAGCAATGGTTAAGGCTATGGATGAGTCACTTGGAATCACAGTTCCTGTAGCTCTTCACCTTGATCACGGAACATACGAAGGATGCTACAAGTGTGTTAAGGCTGGATTTACTTCAATCATGTTCGATGGTTCACACTATCCATTCGAGGAGAACCTTGCTAAGTCAACAGAGCTCGTTAACGTAGCTCATCAGCTTGGCCTCTCAATCGAGTGTGAGGTTGGTTCTATCGGTGGTGAGGAAGACGGAGTTATTGGTATGGGCGAGTGCGCTGATCCAGCGGAGTGCAAGACTATCGCTGATCTCGGCGTTGATATGCTTGCTGCTGGTATCGGTAACATCCATGGTAAGTACCCAGCTAACTGGAAGGGACTTAGCTTTGAGACACTTGATGCTATCCAGCAGAAGACAGGCGTTATGCCATTAGTTCTTCACGGTGGTACAGGTATCCCAGCTGACATGATCAAGAAGGCTATTTCACTTGGCGTTTCAAAGATCAACGTTAACACAGAGTGCCAGTTATCATTCGCAGATGCTACAAGAAAGTACATCGAGGCTGGTAAGGATCTTGAGGGCAAGGGATTTGATCCTAGAAAGCTTCTCGCTCCTGGTTTCGAGGCTATCAAGGCTACTGTTAAGGAAAAGATGGAACTCTTCGGATCAGTTGGTAAGGCTAACGACTAATTAACAGATCTTTAACAGAACAATTAACAAATGTAACGATAAACTGTTCGACAGCTTTCGGACAAGTATCGCTCACGTAAACTTAAAGGAACCCCATCACAGCTTGTACAAGCCATGATGGGGTTCTTATTCTTACTTATTTTTCTTTTATATTATTTTTTATCTTCACTAATATAAATTTCTAAATTCTAATCTTGCTTCTCTGCCCTATCCTTTTTTCTGCTGATTGTCCACCATATAGGAACTGATATCAGCATGAAAAGTGCCGCTGCCACGCTGATCCATGCACCGACTCCGAGTCTTGCATTTGCCGCTGCATCTAGCTTTCCAAGATCTATCAATGACAGAACAAATTCAAATATCAATATTCCGCCAACAACTATAGATATAACAAGGTCTGCTATATAACAGCCTGCCTTGTTGATAAATGCACAGATCACGTCTGCTATGATAACTACCGCCACAACAAGCATTGACAGTACATTTATCCCAAACACTCCAACTATGCTTCTGGCATCTGTCCCCATATAAGCATAAGGAATAAATACTGATACAACAGCCATGATAATGCCGATCAGGTTTAACATATTAGGTACATGTGTGGATCCCTTCTTCACATCATCAGGTATGTTCTGCCTGTTCTCATATCCCATATAACCCATAGGGGTGTTGTATGGCGTTGGCTGTACCGGCTGGCCGTACTGCGACTGTGGCTGGTATGGCTGCTGGGTTGGCTGGCCATACTGCGGCATCTGCTGGTATGGTGTCTGCATTGGCTGTGCTACCTGGCTATACTGTGACTGTGGCTGATATGGCTGCTGGGCTGGCTGACCGTACTGCGACTGTGGCTGGTATGGCTGCTGCACCGACTGGCCATACTGTGGCATATGCTGATACAGTGACTGAGCTGGCTGTGCTACCTGACTATATGGTGCTTGAACTGACTGCACACCCTGACCATTCTGTGCCTGACTATTCTCAGCCATCATAGCCTTTTCCTGCTCCAGATTCTGCTCAGAAGTCGACCCGCCATCAACTCTGTCAATATCTTCTACTCTATTCTGTTCATCCATGTTCGTCATCTACCTCCGATGTAATTATTCTACACATCCCTTACATATCGAGATACCTCTTCAGATACTGTCCTGTATAGGACTGAGGTATCTTCGCAACTTCCTCAGGAGTTCCTCTGGCAATGACCGTTCCACCGCCAGCGCCTCCTTCAGGTCCCATGTCAATAATATAATCTGCGGTCTTGATAACGTCAAGATTATGTTCGATAACCACAACTGTGTTGCCGCCCTCGCTGAGCCTTCTGAGTATATCCACAAGTCTGTGCACATCAGCAAAATGAAGTCCCGTGGTTGGCTCATCAAGCACATATATCGTCTTTCCTGTTCCTCGTCTCGAAAGCTCTGTTGCAAGCTTGATTCTCTGCGCCTCTCCGCCCGACAGAGTGGTGGATGGCTGACCCAGCTTGATATATCCGAGTCCCACATCGCGGAGAGTCTCTATCTTCTTCAGTATCCTTGGCACATTTGCAAAGAACTCGCATGCCTCGTCAACTGTCATGTCAAGGACTTCATTGATACTCTTGCCCTTGTACTTGACCTCCAAAGTCTCTCTGTTGTATCTCTTTCCTCCACACACCTCACATGGCACATATATATCTGGCAGGAAATGCATCTCTATCTTGATTATTCCGTCTCCACGACATGCCTCGCATCGTCCTCCGGATACATTGAAGCTGAATCTTCCCTTGCCGTAACCTCTTGCCTTGGCATCCTTGGTTCCAGCAAACAAATCCCTTATCAGATCAAATGTACCTGTATAAGTAGCCGGATTGGATCTCGGCGTTCTACCTATAGGTGACTGGTCTATATTGATAATCTTATCCAAAGCATCATAGCCAATGATATGGTCGTGCTTTCCTGCTTTAATCCTGCTCTTGTTGAGTCTTCTCGCCAGCTTCTTGTACAAGATCTCATTTACCAGAGAACTCTTTCCTGAACCAGACACACCCGTCACACATGTCATGATTCCAAGTGGTATGTCCACATCTATATGCTTGAGATTGTTCTCATAAGCATTCTTGACAGTGAGCCATCCGGTTGGCTTTCTCCTCACATCCGGAACCTCTATCTTCTTCCTGCCACTTAAGTAGTCACCGGTGATAGAATTCTCACATTTCATAATGTCTTCAGCCGTACCCTCAGCTACCACATATCCACCATTTGCACCGGCTCCCGGTCCTATATCTATGATGTGATCCGCCGCCCTCATGGTATCCTCGTCGTGCTCTACAACTATCAGTGTATTTCCAAGGTCTCTCAGATTCTTGAGCGCTGCGATCAACTTGTCATTGTCTCTCTGATGAAGTCCGATACTTGGCTCATCCAGAATATATGCAACTCCGACCAGACCTGAACCTATCTGCGTGGCAAGTCTTATTCTCTGTGCCTCTCCACCTGAGAGCGTGCTTGTACCTCTACTCAGACACAGATAGTCAAGTCCCACATCAATAAGAAAATGCAGTCTCGACCTTATCTCCTTGAGTATGGCCGCACCTATCATCTTCTGTCTGTCAGTGAGCTCCAGATCTTTCATGAACTTTGCAAGTTCTGTGATAGGTAGTTCTGTAAGTTCGGCAATATTCTTATCTCCAACTGTAACAGCAAGGGCTGTCGGCTTAAGTCTCTTGCCACCACAGACCTCACACGGAGTTATCGTCATGAATGTCTCATACTCGGCCTTTGTGGACTCCGCAGATGTCTCCCTGTATCTTCTGGCAACACTCTTTATGAGTCCCTCAAATGTTATATCATACACTCCCTCCCCGCGCTGTCCCTTATAATGCACCTTAACCGGGCGAGAGTTCTTTCCATATAATAAGAGATCTTTTATATCCTGTGGATAATCCTGAAATGGCGTATCAAGAGAGAATCCATACTCCGCACTGAGTGCCTTGAGTATTGCATTTGAATAGCTCTTGCCATCATTGCATGACTGCCATCCCAGAACCACTATGGCTCCATCATTTATCGACAAACTCTGATCGGGTATCATAAGATCCGGATCAAATTCCATCTTGAAGCCAAGACCTGCACATGTCGGGCATGCGCCAAATGGATTGTTGAACGAAAAGCTTCTCGGCTCTATCTCATCTATGCTGATTCCGCAATCCGGGCATGAAAAGCTGTCTGAGAAATTGATAATGGTATTCTCCTTCTGAACACCATTCTCATCCCTCTCCCCGATCACCTCAATTTTCATAAGCCCCTCTGCAAGCTGAAGTGCGGTCTCTATGGAATCTGTGAGTCGCCTCTCCACATCCTGTCTTACAACCAGACGATCGACGACTATATCTATACTGTGCTTCTTGTTCTTATCGAGCTTTATCTCCTCCGACAGCTCATACATGCTGCCATCGACAACCACTCTGACAAATCCGCTCTTCTTTGCCTTCTCCAGCAGCTTTACATGCTCTCCCTTTCGGCCTCTGACCACAGGCGCAAGCACCATGAACTTTGTCCTCTCAGGTAGCTTCATGATCTCATCCACCATCTGATCAACCGTCTGTCTGCTTATGACCTTACCACAGTTCGGGCAGTGTGGTATTCCCACTCTGGCATAGAGAAGTCTGAAATAGTCGTATATCTCAGTGACAGTGCCAACTGTGGATCGAGGATTTCTGTTTGTTGACTTCTGATCTATGGAGATTGCAGGGGAAAGTCCCTCTATCTTGTCCACGTCCGGCTTCTCAGCCTGTCCAAGGAACTGTCTCGCATAGGAGGACAGCGACTCCATGTATCGTCTCTGTCCCTCCGCATATATCGTGTCAAATGCCAGTGAAGACTTACCTGATCCCGAAAGTCCTGTCACGACAACAAATTTGTCCCTTGGAATCTTGACATTGATATTCTTCAAATTATTTTCACGTGCGCCCTCAATAGTAATATACTTCCTGTCAATATTCCTGCTGGCGTTGAAATAATCATCATCTTTCATGCTCGCATCCGTTATATTCTCCAGATGCTCACCACGTTCATAATTCTTATTGTCTTCCATCTTGATTTAACCTTTTCTCTTTATCATTTATATTTGTTATATCTTAATTATCTACCCTGCATCCATCTATTCTTTATCATAATCTCTCAGTGCCGCCTTATACACCTTGAGCTGATCCCTGATCTCTGCCGCCACCTCAAAGTTGAGGTCTGCTGCCGCCATATTCATCTTCTTAGTCAGCTTGGCGATAACCTTCTGAAGCTCCTTCTTCGTCATGGACTCAGCGTCCTCATCTGGAAGTTCCTCCTTCTTCACCTCTATGGTTATGAGATCCCTTATGCTCTTCTCTATAGTCTTAGGGGTTATTCCATGTTCCTCATTATACTTCTGCTGTATCTCACGACGTCTGCTCGTCTCATCGAGGGCATACTTCATAGAACCCGTGATAGTATCCGCATACATGATGACATGTCCATCCACATTTCGGGCTGCTCTTCCTATGGTCTGGATGAGTGATGTCTCCGATCTCAGGAAACCTTCCTTATCAGCATCCAGTATTGCCACCAGAGTGATCTCCGGTATATCAAGTCCCTCTCTCAGAAGGTTGATTCCAACAAGCACATCAAATACGCCAAGACGGAGATCTCTCACTATCTCAACCCTCTCCATAGTGTCTATATCCGAGTGCAGATATTTCACCTTTATATCATTATCCCTCATATAGCTGGTGAGATCTTCAGCCATACGCTTGGTAAGTGTTGTTACAAGCACCTTGTGTCCCTGCTCAGTCTCCTTGCGAACCTCTTTCAGCAGATCATCTATCTGTCCCTCAACCGGTCTGACCTCAACCGGCGGATCCAGAAGTCCCGTAGGTCTGATGATCTGTTCAGCCATGAGCATCTGGTGCTCCTCCTCGTATTTGCCCGGTGTGGCTGATACAAACATGACCTGATCAAGCTTCTGCTCAAATTCCGAGAAGTTGAGCGGCCTGTTGTCAAGTGCAGATGGAAGCCTGAATCCATAGTCAACCAGATTCATCTTACGGGATCGGTCTCCCGAATACATCGCGCCAACCTGAGGCACAGTCATATGTGACTCATCTATAATAAGAAGAAAGTCGTCATCAAAGAAATCCAGAAGTGTGCTCGGCGTCTCCCCGGCTGATCTGCCTGCCAGAGGTCCTGAATAATTCTCTATTCCAGAACAAAATCCAGTCTCCCGCATCATCTCCATATCAAAGTTAGTTCTCTCCTCAATACGCTGGGCCTCAATGAGTTTATCCTTTGACTTGAAATACGCAACTCTGTCCTTGAGCTCCGCCTCTATCCTCTTCAGTGCCTTCTCCATCTTCTCCTGTCCAACTACATAGTGGGACGCCGGGAACAGACAGGTATATGTCAGATCCCTCTTTCCCTCTCCGGTGAGCGGATCAAACTCTGTGATTCTGTCTATCTCATCACCAAAAAACTCTATCCTTATTCCATCGTCAAATGTTGACACAGGAATTATCTCAAGTACATCCCCACGCACTCTGAATGTGCCTCTCTGCAGATCCATGTCATTCCTGTCATACTGTATATCTGTCAGTTCATCGATGACCTGATCTCTGTCCTTTATCATGCCAACTCTAAACGACAACATCTGATTCCTGTACTCGTCCGGATCACCGATGCCATATATACACGATACAGATGCAACCACTATGACATCCTTTCTGTCTATGAGTGCTGCTGTGGCGCTATGTCTCATCCGGTCAATATCGTCATTAATAGACGAATCCTTTGCAATATAAGTATCCGTAGACGCCACATATGCTTCCGGCTGATAATAATCATAGTATGATACAAAATACTCCACCGCATTGTTCGGGAAAAATTCTTTCATCTCCCCATAAAGCTGCGCCGCCAGAGTCTTGTTATGTGCAAGTATAAGCGTGGGCTTATTCAGCTGCTGTATGACATTCGCCATGGTAAAAGTCTTACCAGATCCGGTTACACCCAGCAGCGTCTCAAACTGATTACCTTCCTGAAAACCCTTTACCAATTTTTCTATTGCCTCCGGCTGATCTCCGGTGGGCTTGTATTCCGATACCAATTCAAAATGATCCATAAAAGTCTCCTACTCTAGGCTAAAGCCTGCATCTATTATATCGAACATTAGTTCCCATATCAAGTAAAAACACGGCAGTTGCTCAAGTTTATTTATCCCCTGAACAACTGCCACTATACTTCATCTGTTTGCTCACAACACCCTCTATGCCGCTAGTTCATCCCTACCCAGGCTTATCTCATAGCAGCCTTTCTCATCGACAGTCACCACGACCCTCTCAAATCCTGTGTAAAATCTTAATATATACAGATCATCTGCCCTTGAGATAACCACCTCAGCATTCATCTCCGCAAGATCTGTCATATTGTCTTTCAGCACACCCTCGCTGACTCTGATGATCTGTCTCTCCTTCTCCACCTGTCTCTTCTCCTGAAGCTCCTTATAATAAAGGAAGAGATTCTCCTCCAACGCCTTTGATCTGCAGCTGCATCTGTGAAAATAGCTGCCGATGATCATGTAAAGCATGTATGCTGTCTCCTGCTGTCTGTGTGATGTCTTTTCTGTAAATGAATATCTCATAATCGTTACCTCCATAATGAAAAAATAAACCTAAAATAAATCTACAAAATGTTGTCAATGTGTTATCTGAAGCTTTACCAGCTCACACCTTATCAGTGCCCGCTCCCCGGTCTGTCATTTTTCAGCCGACGACAGTCGCTGTGTCCGTATTCTTTGCTGCCCCGGATACCGGGCAGATGCATATTCAGTTTTCATTTGAAATCTGCCCCATGCCCAAAAGGCAACAAAAAAAGAGTCATGATCGCAGACTTGTAGCACTTGCTACTCATCATGTTTTCAAACTCTTCTACTTAAAATATGATTTATTCAATTTTCATTATGGATATCAGCAATCGCTGATGTATATGTTATATCAAAAACTAACTGAGGTGTCAACATATTTATAAATATATCTATAAAACACAAGAGAGCCAGATTTCTCCGACTCTCTTAAATATGCATCCACAAATGCATACCCAAATTAGTATCTATAATTTCCTACCTTATCGCATCCTTCATGCTCTTCACATAATCTGTCACATAAGGCACACAGTCCTTGCCGTACTGGGCGCACAGCTTGACGATGGCTGAACCGACAATGACACCGTCTGACTTCTCCGCCATCTGCTTTGCCTGCTCAGGTGTGGATATTCCGAAACCTACAGCGCAAGGGATGTCCTTCGCCTTCTTCACCAGATCGACCATTGCTCCTATGTCTGTGGTGATCTTGGTTCTGGTTCCTGTTACACCGAGTGATGACACGCAGTATACAAATCCACTCGCATCATTTGCGATCATGGATATTCTCTCATGGGATGTAGGTGCGATGAGTGAAATGAGATCCACATCATACTGCTTGCAGATTCCGTCGAACTCATCCTTCTCCTCGTAAGGAATGTCAGGAAGGATCAGACCGTCTATGCCAATCTCCTTGCATGTGCTGATGAATCTCTCCGAACCGTACGAGAACACGACATTTGCATATGTCATGAACACCATAGGTATTGTCACTTTCTTGCGTAGCTTTCTCACAAGGTCAAATACCTTGTCTGTCGTCACGCCGCCTGCAAGCGCTCTTATATTTGCGCCCTGAATAACCGGGCCCTCGGCTGTCGGGTCTGAGAATGGGATTCCCAGCTCTATAAGGTCTGCACCGGCCTCCACCATTGCGTATACTACCTCCTCTGTCACATCCAGCGACGGATCGCCACATGTCACAAATGGTATAAATGCTTTTCCATGCTCAAATGCTTTTGATATATTACTCATGAAGATCCTCCCCTCTGTATCTTGCGATGGCTGCAACGTCCTTGTCACCACGTCCTGATACATTGATCACTATTATTTTATCCTTGTCCATTGTAGGTGCCAGCTTCATGGCGTAAGCCACAGCGTGTGCGCTCTCTATCGCAGGGATGATTCCCTCGATCCTTGACAGATACTCAAATGCATCCACAGCCTCGTCATCTGTGATCGCCACATACTCTGCACGTCCGATGTCGTGAAGGTATGCATGCTCAGGTCCGATTCCCGGGTAGTCAAGTCCCGCTGAGATCGAATGTACAGGTGCGATCTGACCAAATTCATCCTGACAGAAGTAGGACTTCATGCCGTGGAATATACCAAGCTTTCCGGTTGCGATGGTTGCCGCTGTCTCAAATGTATCAACACCTCTGCCTGCTGCCTCACAGCCGATCAATCTGACGCTCTCGTCAGGTATGAAATCATAGAAAGCTCCGATGGCATTTGAACCGCCGCCCACACATGCCATGACGACATCAGGAAGTCTTCCCTCCTTCTCCATGAGCTGTGCCTTGATCTCTTTACTGATCACAGCCTGGAAATCACGAACGATCTCAGGGAAAGGATATGGTCCCATGACTGAGCCGAGTACATAGTGTGTGTCATCGATCCTGCTTGTCCACTCACGAAATGCCTCGGATACAGCATCCTTCAGTGTGGCTGTTCCAGTCTTTACCGGATGAACCTTTGCTCCTAAGAGTCTCATTCTGTACACGTTGAGAGCCTGTCTGATCGTGTCCTCCTCGCCCATGTATATCTCACACTCCATGCCCATCATGGCTGCAACTGTAGCTGTTGCAACACCGTGCTGTCCGGCACCGGTCTCCGCGATAACTCTTGTCTTGCCCATTCTCTTGGCAAGGAGCATCTGTCCGATTACGTTGTTGATCTTGTGCGCTCCTGTGTGGTTCAGATCCTCTCTCTTGAGGTAGATCTTTGCACCGCCCAGATCCTTTGTCATTCTCTCCGCATAGTAAAGTCTGCTAGGTCTTCCCGCATACTCGTTGAGCATCTCTGTGAGTTCTCTGTTGAACTCCGGATCATCCTTATATTTCTTGTATGCCTCTTCCAGCTCCAGCATCGCATTCATCAGAGTCTCTGGAATATACTGGCCGCCGTGAACGCCAAATCTGCCTTTTGACATATGTTTTTCCTCCTGTTTTTGTCTTCTCAGATATATTTTCAAATGTAATTTCTACACTTTTGTATTGTGTTTCTTCTATATAATATGTTACTCGCCTCTAAGTTCCGCAAACAACTTCTTCTTGTCGGGACTTCTCATAAATGTCTCACCTATGAGCACCGCATCAGTTCCATTTGCCTTGAGCCTGTCTATGTCCTCTTTTGCCTTGATTCCACTCTCAGACACATACACCATCTTCTGGGGTGCTAAAGTGTCAGCCGCAGCTCCTGTATCAGTGACAGGTACCTCCGTCCCCATATGGGTGGCTGGCACCGTATCCGGTATCAGCTTTCTAAGACGAACGCTGTTCATGATGTCCACCGTAAATGTTCTGAGATCTCTGTTGTTCACTCCGATGATGCCGGCTCCGCAGGCTATCGCCCGTCTGACCTCATCCTCATCGTGAGCCTCAACCAGAGCCGACATCCCAAGTTCATGCGCAAGCTGCAGGTATAATCCAAGCTGCTCGTCATCCAGTATTGCGCAAATCAAAAGCACCGCCGAGGCTCCTATGACCTTTGCCTCATATATCATATACTCGTCAACTGTAAAATCCTTCCTCAGCAGCGGTATATTTACCTCCTTCTTTATATCCATCAGGAACTGATTGCTTCCCTGGAAATAAAACGGCTCAGTGAGCACCGATATGGCTGAAGCACCAGCCGCCTCATATTCCTTTGCGATCTCAACATAGGGAAAGTCCGGTGCGATAAGCCCCTTGGAAGGCGATGCCTTCTTGACCTCACAGATAAACGATATTCCATCCGCTGCCAGATTATCCCTAAATGGGAACTTACTATATGGGCTGCTGCCGTTATCCGTCTCTCTGGCAACTATATCAAGTGCCTGTCTCTTCATCTCCTCAAGAGGAACTTTTTTCTTCTGCTCCGCCACACGTTCCTTTGTCTTTGCATCTATCTCATCTAATATCATCTCTTACCTCTCTATACAACTTTCTATCATAGTCTGCGATAAAACTTATCTACTCATTTGTCAGTCTTACAAATGCATCAAGCGTCTCAGCAGCCTTGCCACTGTCGATCACGTCCTCTGCAACCTTGATTCCATCCGCTATGGAATCTGCCTTGCCTGCGATGTAGATACAAGCTGCTGCGTTCAGTACAACTGCATTTCTCTTGGCTCCTTTGATCTTGCCTGACAGGATATCGCGGGTAATCTGCGCGTTTTCCTCAGGATCGCCGCCCACCAAATCCTCCTTGCTGCATCTCTCAAATCCGAAATTCTCTGGCTTGATCTCGTACTTTGTGATCTCGCCATCTTTGATCTCTGCAACTGTTGTAGGTGCGCTCATGGATATCTCATCCAGACAATCCTGTCCGTATACGACAAGTCCCCGTTTTACGCCAAGACCAACAAGTACAGGAGCCATCTGATCAACAAGCTCCTCCTTGTATACTCCCATGATCTGCATCTGAGCCTTTGCCGGGTTGGTAAGAGGACCAAGGATATTGAATACTGTCGGTATTCCAAGTGCCTTTCTGACCGGACCTGCATATTTCATCGCCTTATGATATACCTGGGCAAACATAAAGCTCATGTTGCACTCAGCGAGAACCTTGCCCATCTTTTCAGGTGATATGGAGATATTTACACCAAGAGCCTCAAGTACATCCGCTGCGCCACTCTTGCTCGATACGCTTCTGTTGCCGTGCTTTGCAATCGGTACTCCGGCCGCTGCTGCAACTATACCACTCGTTGTCGATATATTAAATGAATTCGCACAATCTCCGCCTGTTCCCACGATCTCAAGAACATCTATTCCGTCATGTGGAAGAGACTCCGCATGGTCTCTCATTCCATTTGCACTGGCTGTTATCTCGTCAAGCGTCTCGCCCTTCATGTGAAGCGCTGTGAGATATCCCGCCGTTGTCTCTCCCGGCACCTGTCCACTGAATATCTCATCCATGCTGGCATATGCCTCATCGTATGTAAGATCCTGTCCTGCTGCTACCTTCTTAAGAGTTTCCTGTATCATCGCCATATCCTCCTTATTTTATATCTCTAAAAAATTTCTAAGTATTATCTTGCCCTTCGGTGTCAGTATCGACTCCGGATGGAACTGAACTCCATATACCTCATAATCCCTGTGTTTCACCGCCATGATCTCTCCATCCTCCGTCCTGGCTGTGACCTCCAGACATTCCGGGAAATTCTCATCGGCTGCTGCCAGTGAATGATATCTGGCAACCTGTATCTTGCTCTGAAGTCCTCTGAACAATCTGCAGTTCAGATCCACATCAACCAGCGACATCTTTCCATGCATAAGTTTCTTTGCATATGTGACTGTCGCACCATATGTCTCACAAATCGCCTGATGTCCGAGACACACACCGAGGATTGGTACTTTTCCTGCAAAATATCTCACCGCTTTCTCACACATTCCCGCATCCGAAGGTCTTCCGGGTCCCGGTGAGATGATTATGTGATCAGGATTCATCGCTTCAATCTCCTCACAGGTGAACTCATCATTTCTTATGACCTTTATATCCGGATTTATTGCCCCCACAAGCTGATACAGGTTGTAGGAGAAGCTGTCGTAATTGTCTATAAGTATTGTCATTTATTTTGTCCTCCTTATATGTATTGTGCATGCGCATGAAAAGCGCTCATTGTGAGTGCTGTTGTAACTGCCTTTGCCTTGTTGATACATTCCTGGAACTCATTTTCCGGAACACTGTCCGCCACGATTCCTGCTCCGGATCTGACAAATACCTTGTCACCCTTTTTGTATGCGATCCTTATGGCTATACATGTATCAAGATTCCCTGTGAAATCTATGTATCCTATGGCACCGCCATATATTCCTCTCTTGTTGTCCTCCAGCTCATTGATGATCTGACACGCTCTGATCTTCGGTGCTCCTGAGAGGGTTCCTGCTGGAAGTACCGCATCCACGGCTGACAGCTCATCATACCTGCTGTCATCGATCTCTCCTTTGACCGTTGACCCGATATGCATTACATGTGAGTACCTCTGAACCTTCATGTACTGCTCAACCTCAACAGTTCCGAACTTGCTTATCTTACCAAGATCATTTCTTCCGAGATCCACCAGCATGTTGTGCTCCGCCAGCTCCTTCTCATCCGCCATAAGTCCGGCCTCAAGTCTCATATCCTCTTCCTTTGTCTTTCCCCTCGGTCTCGTTCCAGCAAGAGGAAATGTGTGGAGCACGCCATTCTCAAGCTTTACCAGTGTCTCAGGTGATGCGCCCGCAACCTCTATCTGGTCGCCGCTGAAGTAGAACATATATGGAGAAGGATTTGTGCTTCTGAGAACCCTGTATGTATTGAACAGTGAACCCTCCATCTCAGCCTCAAGTCTGTTGGACAGAACCACCTGGAAGATATCTCCCTCGAATATGTACTTCTTTGCCCTCTCGACCATGCTGCAATATTTTTCTTTATTGAACAGAGGCTTGAAATCACTCTTCATCTTAACCGGCTCTATCTCAGCCATCTCTCCATCGAGGATTAGCTTCTTCATATCTTCTATGTCAGCAAGTGCCTTTGCATATCCGGCTTCTATATCGGACGTGTCAGCATTTGCAATGAGGATCAGCTTTGACTTGAAATTGTCAAATGCTATGACCTTGTCAAAGAGCATGAGATCCAGATCCTGAAATTCCTCATCGTCATCGGCATCGATCACAAGCTTCTTCTCACTGTACTTTATATAATCATATGAGAAGTAACCGACAAACCCGCCTGTAAATGTTGGAAGTCCTTCTATCTTCGGACTCCTGTAATCCTTAAGTATCTCTCTTATGAATCCCTCAGGATGAATGTCATCCGCTTTCTTTATCACATTTCCATCTATATCCTTGAGCTGTATGTGCCCATTCATGCATGTGACATCAAGCTTTGGATTGTAACCAAGAAATGTGTAGCGTCCCCACACCTCCTGATTCTCCACGCTCTCAAGTATGTAACAGTGCTCATTCGCCGCTTTCAGCTTTCTGAGTAAGTTGATAGGTGTGATCACATCCGATAACATCTCGCAGCACACCGGAACCATCCTATATCCGTCTGCCGCATATTTCTTTGCCTCGCTAAGTTCTGGTCTTATCATGTCTCATCCTCCT
>OLPU01002051.1_pt1 | contig 13930 bp, 14 predicted proteins | sample 1673111 | NCBI WGS metagenome assembly OLPU01 (sample SAMEA3136755, study PRJEB25190) | human gut metagenome | reverse complement strand
TTTACAATGAAAATAAAGAAGAGTATATGTCCATATGACTGTCCTACTTCATGTGGATTAGTTATAGAAACAGATGGAAAAAAGATATTAAAAGTTAAAGGTGACGAAAATCACCCAGCAACACAGGGGTTAATATGCAGAAAGATGAGAAACTATGAAGAGTCTGTTCATTCTAAGGATAGAATTTTAACTCCATTAAAAAGAATTGGCAAAAAGGGAGAAGGAAAATTTGAAAAAATAACATGGGAAGAAGCAGCACAGGAAATAACAGATAAGTGGAAAAAAATTATAAAAGAAGATGGTCCTAGTGCGATTTTACCAGTTTATTATTCTGGAGTAATGAGTGTTATTCATCGTAATTGTGGAGATGCATTGTTTAACAAGATGGGTGCATGTTCTTTGGTAAAAACTCTATGTTCATCAGCAAAAGGTGCAGGATATAATTCTGTAATGGGTTCTACCGGAGCATTAGATCCGAGAGAACTAGAAAATAGCGATTATTATATTGTTTGGGGAAGCAATATGAAGGCTACAAGGATTCAAGCACTACCAACTCTTATAAAAGCAAGAAAAGAAGGGAAGAAAGTAGTTCTTATAGAGACTTACTCAAAACCGATGGAAAAATACTGTGATGAAGTTATTTTAATAAAACCAGGAACTGATGGAGCATTAGCACTTGCAATGATGAATGTTATGGTCGAAGAGAATCTTCAAGATGAGGAATTTTTATTAGAAAAATCAATAGGATACCAAGAATTCAAAAAAACTTTAAAACAATATACTCCAAAATGGGCAGAAGAAATCACAGGAATTCCTAAAGATGTAATCGTAAAATTAGCAAGAGAGTATGCAAGTGTAAAAGCGCCTGCAATAATTCTTGGAAGCGGAAATTCTAGATATACAAATGGAGGAATGACAGTAAGACTTATAACAATATTATCGATTTTTACAGGAGCAATAAAATATCCAGGTGGAGGATTATGTGGAGTTTCACCAACTTCGCTATCTTATATTAGAAAAGACATAATCACTAGACCAGATTTTAGAACAAACAAAGCTAGGGTTATAAATATAAATCAAGTTTCATCAGCATTAGTAGACGAAAATAAACCTATAAAGAGTTTATTTGTATATGCATCAAATCCAATAGGTTCTATAAGCAATCAAAATAAGATGATAAAAGGACTTATGAGAGATGACTTATTTACAGTAGTGCATGAAAGGTTTATGACGGATACAGCAAAATATGCAGATATAGTGCTTCCAGCTACTTTTTCTGTTGAACAAGATGATGTGTACACTTCTTACGGATATTGCACTTTGGCGACTGCAAATAAAGTTATAGAACCACCAAAAGAATGTAAAAGTAATTGGGATATGTTCAGATTGCTTGCAAAATATATGGGATATGATGACGAATATTTTAAAAAGACAGAAAGAGAGATTTTTGATGAGTTAATAGAAAAATCGCTAGAAGACGTGGAAAACTTGACACAAGAACAAAAGTATATATTGAAAAATGGGGGAGCAATTTCAACACCATTTGAAAACCATATGGATATAAAAACAAAAAGTGGAAAAATACAAATTATAAATGATGAAATGGAAGAAAGAATTCCTCGATATACAGAGAATATAGGTCAAAATTATCCGCTTAATTTAGTAGCGGTTCCAAGCTGTGAAACTCTAAACTCTATATTCTTAGAAAAAAATAAAGTTGTTGAGAAAAGAGGAAAAATAAAAGTAAAAATCAACAGCAAAGATGCATCAAAACGAGATATAAAAAATGGTGATGAAGTCGTTTGCTTTAATAACTTAGGTGAAGTTGGCTTTATAGCAGAGGTTACAGATACAGTAGCCCAAAATACAGTAATAGCAGAAGGTGTGTATAATAGAGATTTTGCCATAAATGGAAAGTTGGTAAATGCTCTGCATGACGATAGATTATCGGATATAGGTGAGGCAACTACATTAAATTCAAATACAGTTGAAATTAAAAGAGTATAAAATTATAGTATCAGGATTAAAAATGAATTAAAATAATTAATGAATGTAGTAAATTTATAAATTAAAAATAAACAACAGAAGGGGAAGAGTATGTATAGTATAGGCGTAGATGTTGGAGGAACAGGAATAAAAATAGGAGTTGTAGACGAGAGTGGGAATATCCTTTATAGAGGAAATTGTGTGACAGATGTTACAGGTGGATTTGATAAAATTATTTCTGATATTTATGATGTAATTGAAGATATAATAGCTCAAAATGATATAGAAAAAAATCAAATTAAATCTATCGGATTTGGAATTCCAGGATATATTGATAGATATGGAAAAGCTAACTGTGTAAATTTAAATTGGAAAAAAGTTGACTTTATACAAAAATTAAAAGAGACTTTTCCAGGTACAGATATATTTGCTGAAAATGATGCAACAGTTGCAGGGTTAGCAGAAAGTAGATTTGGAAGTACAAAAGAACACGATACATCAGTTATGATAACTCTTGGAACTGGTGTAGGTGGAGCAATTATAATACATGGGAAACCATTTAGCGGCGCACATGGTGTAGGTTCTGAAATTGGACATATGATGATTGGTGATGGATGGTATAAATGTAATTGCGGAAATACAGGATGTTTTGAAACTTACTGTTCAGCAACTGCAATAATAAAATATGCACAAAAACTTTTATCAGAAGGAGAAGAAAGTATAATATTAGATATATGTAAACAAAATATATCTGATATAAATGCGAAAATGATATTTGATGCATATAATCAAGATGATGAAGTTGCAAAAAAGGTTATAGCTAGATTTAAAGATTACCTTGCAAAAGGAATTGCAAACATAGTAAACACAATAGATCCGGGAATTATAGCTATCGGAGGAGGAGTATCCAAATCAGAAGATATAATTTTAGATGGATTAAAAGAAATGGTAAGAGGCCATCTTGTTTATAAAGAAGAGGAATTTGCAGATATTGTAATAGCGACATTAGGCAATGATGCCGGTATAATTGGCGCTGCAATATTGGGATAATAAAATAAAAAATTAAAAAGAGTCCGAGTTATTTTATAATTTCTCGGACTTATTTTATTTTAAAAATAAATTATAAAAAAATAATTGACATATTAGAAAAGAGTTACTATAATTTAAATTAAGATAATGATAATTAATATCAATTATAAATAATTAACAATAAATAATAAAAATCACAAGTTATTATCCAAGAAAGGTGGAGGTTAGAAATGAGTAAAATAGCAGTAGTATATTGGAGTGGAACAGGAAACACAGAAGCAATGGCTAATTTAATAGCTGATGGTATAAAAGAAGCAGGCGCTGAAGTTGAAGTAGCTACAAGTGATTGCTTTGGAATAGATGATGTAGATAATTATGAAAAAATAGTATTAGGTTGCCCATCAATGGGAGATGAAGAATTAGAGGATTCAGAATTTGAACCAATGTATTCATCAATAAAACCAAAATTAAATGGTAAAAAAGTAGCATTATTCGGATCTTATGGATGGGGAGAATGTGACTGGATGAGAGATTGGGAATCTGATGCAAAAAATGCTGGAGCAGTTTTAATATCAGATGAAGGATTAACAGTTAATGAAACTCCAGAAGGAGAAGCATGCGATGCTTGTAAAGAATATGGTAAAAAAATAGCACAAGCATAATAAAAATATAAAACCCTAAATATATTCAAAAAAGAGAGTAGATGTAAGAATAGAAATATTTTTAATACATATAGTATTTTATAAATACTACTAATATATGTTTAATATGTAAATATAGTTTATATTGTTTTAAAACCGAAAGTAAAAAATAAAAATGTTCAAAATGTAAAACTTAAGAGAGATGTAAGCCATATCAAGGGAGGATAAATAATTTATACCTCCCTTTTCCCGTAATCTCTATTATTACTAAAAAATATGGAGATATGATATAAGCGCATAATTAAAAATATAATTTCATAATTTTTAATGTATAAACATAAATATAGTAATAAGTAGAGTCAATTTAGCCTTAACATAAGATAACCCTTAAAAGTTTTCACAACAAATGAATAGATTGCGAATAATAGTTAGGTGGTAGAAAAATGAAAAAGATTATAAGTGTTATAGGCATAATTGTTGCACTATTTTTTATATTTATTTTAATTCTTTCTTTTATACCATCTGAACCATCAGATGATTCAACTGGTACAATTGATGCAATAAGTATAATAAAAAATGGTAAATACGATTATTGTACTCATACTACAGAAGAGGCTCTTGAATTTTACTATGGCCATGATATTGAATGGAAAGACAATCATGAGGACAAAGTAACAATTGAGGCAAATAAAGATGATATAAATTACCTATGGGTTGTAACTTATGAAAAATTAAATGAGGATACTATTTCATATTCATTTGATCAGCTTTATATAAATAATGTATCTCAAGATTATGATACAATGCAATATGAATTAGAATATATATTTGATAATTAATACAGAGAAGGCATCATAGATACTAAAAATTATTCTATGATGCTTTTATTTTTATTGACATATTTTTACAAAAGGACTACTATCAAATTAGAATAGAATATATGTCTTCGGGGCAGGGTGAAATTCCCTACCGGCGGTAAAGCCCGCGAGCTATGAGAATAGTTGATTTGGTGAAATTCCAAAGCCGACAGTATAGTCTGGATGAGAGAAGAATGTTTAAGAATTTAGGTAATATTGAGCTCGGAGATTTTTTCTTCGAGCTTTTTTAATTTTTAATCCGGAGATATAAGAAATTTGGAGGCATAATAAATGGCAAAGTATTATATTGGATTTGATTGTGGTACACAAAGTGCTAAAACAGCTCTATACAGAGATGACATGGTTTGTATGGCAAAAACACAAATAGCAACTAATCTAAAGTGTCCAAAACCAGAATGGCTTGAAATGGATGTAGATGATTACTTAAATGGAGTAATTGATGGGATAAAATATTGTGTTGAAACTAGTGGCATAAATCTATTTGCGGAGATGGTGTTATTTGTGGGATTGTGGGAGTTGACAAGGATTTGAACCCTATAACTCCATACATAAATTATCTAGATTCGAGAACAAAAGAAGACGCGAAATGGCTTAATGAAAATGTGGAAGATATTTGGGCAAGCGAAAGTGGAAATGCATATGTCGACTCATTTTATCCACCCTTATTTGCGCGCTGGTTTTTAAAAAATGTAGAGGGATTTAAAGAAAATGGTGCAAAACTTTTGAATAACGGTCCATATGTTTTGGCAAAATTAGCAGGGTTAAAGGCTGATGATGCATTTATAGATTGGGCAACTATTTCAGGTTGGGCACTTGGTTATGATGTAATAAATAAAAAATGGTCAGAAAGACAAATGGAGCTTTTAGAAATACCGATGAATATGCTACCTAAAATCGTTAAACCATGGGATATAGTAGGAAAATTATGCGATGAAATGGCAGAAAAACTGGGTATACCATCTGGAATTCCGATTGTAGCAGGGGCAGGTGACACAATGCAATCAAATATCGCTTGTGGAGTAATGGAACCAAATATGGCTTCTGATGTTGCAGGGACTTGTGCGATGTTCACTGTTACAACTGATGGAATAAATGAAAAATTAAGTACAAAGGATTCAGGTTTGATTTTCTGTAGCGGAACTCTTCCAGATACTTATTTTTACTGGGGTTATATAAGAACAGGAGGCTTATCACTAAGATGGTTTAGAGATAATGTTTGCGACAAAGTAGATGACTCAAAATACTACGATGAGTTGCAAGAAAGGGCACAAAAAGTTAAACCTGGTTGCGATGGAGTTTTATTCCTTCCATATTTGCAAGGAGGTTCTGTTGGAATTGAAAATGCAAGTGGTGCATTTTTAAATTTAACAACTAATACTGATCAAGGAATAATGTGGCGTGCTGTACTTGAGGCAATAGGTTACGATTATATTTATGTAGCTGATATGTATAGAGCAGCAGGCTGTAATTTAGATAAAATAATCGTTACAGAAGGCGGAAGTAAGAGCAGTTTATGGAATCAAATCAAGGCCGACATGCTTGGAAGCGAAGTAGTCACATTGCAAAATGTTGAAGGAGCTGTGCTTTCTAATGCAATACTAGCAGCCTATGCAGTTGGTGATATAGATGACTTAAAAAAGGCACTTTTAGATGTTGTAAAAGTAAAAAGGGTCTATACTCCAAATGAGGAAAATACTAAGTTTTATAGAAGAATGTTTGGAATTCAACAACAGATAATAAGAAATGATATGAAGAGTGTATTTACTCAACTAGAAAGAATGAGAAATTTATAAAATATAATATAAAAATAAAAATGGATTCTATATTTCAATGTGTAGAGTCCTTTTTAAATTAAAAATACACCTAAATGGAAAAATTATGAATAAATTTGATTGACACTTATTCAACAAAGTACTACTATCATATTGTGAGAAATTAAATAAGGTAATTTAGGGGGCAAAATGAGGGTATCAAAAGATCCAGAAATAAGAAAACAAGAGATTATAGATGTAGCTATGCAAGTTTTTGCAGAAAAGGGCTACGAGACAACAACTATGAAAGATATAGCAAAGGCAGCTGATGTGGTACCTGGTTTGTGCTATCACTATTTTAAAAATAAGCATGAATTATATGAAACAGCAGTAACCCAATATGCTAAAGAATGTAGCGAGCCATTTTTGATTTTATTTAGTAAAATAGATTTATCTTTAGATGAGATAATAAAAAAATTAAAAAGGGTTATGATACAAGGAGAAGAAAATTACAAGTATAAAAAGTTCTTTGATAAGACAGATAATGAAATTTTCCACAAACAACTAGAATTTTATATGTCAAAAGAAATAGAAAGACCTATGAAAAAGTATATTCAACATAAAGTAGATAAGGGAGAACTTAAAGTAGAAGATGTTAATTTATTTACAAAATTTTTTATAGGTGGTCAAATGGCTGTTATAAATTGTAATGAAGAAGAATTTAATGATAAGATAGAATTTTTATCAAACATAATTAATGCTTTTAAAAAATAAATTTAAAAATATATAACTAAAAGAGTAGTCTATACAGGCTGCTTATTTTTTTGTAAAAAATATTAAATAATAGTTGACAACTATACTTGTCATATTATATCATTAATTATGACAAGAATAATTGTTATAATGACAAAAATAATAGTCAGGAGGGGTTGTATGCCATTATATAATCGTTTAAAAGAATATAGAGCAAAGATAAAAGTAAACCAAACAGAAATGGGAAATTTAGTCGGAGTATCGAGACAAACAATTAGTCAAATTGAGCGTGGTGATTATTCACCATCAGTAACACTAGCACTTAAGATTGCGAAAGTCTTAAATGTAAGTGTAGAAGATATTTTCAGTTATGAGGAGGAAAAATAAATGAATAATAATCGTGTAGAAGAAATTAAAAAAGAAGATAAGAAGGCTTTTAAAAGTTTTATCATTGTAATGATTATATCAGCGATGGGAGGAGCTATAATAGGTGGAGGCTCTATATATTTACAAAAACATATTGGAGATGAGTTATCAGATTTTCTTCTAAATATACTTATGACAATTACACCTTATGCAAGTTTAGTGTTATCTATATTAGTAACAATAGTGAGTGTTATTGTTTATAATAGCTCAAGAAAAAAATTAAAATTATGGAATCAATCAGATGAACAAGATGAAATTATAGATAATATAGAAGTAAAATTATCATACGTATTATTATTTGCGTCAGTAAATTTAATAATTGGATTCTTCTTCTTTGGAGCTGGAATGGGATTATTATCTGAAGACTCATATGCAAAAGTAATTTCATTTTTCATTGGGTTCGTAGTATGTATATTATCAACTATATTAATTCAAAATAAGGTTGTTAACTTAGAAAAAGAAATAAATCCATTTTTAAATGGTAGTGTATATGATTTTAAATTTAGCAAAAAATGGATTGATAGCTGTGATGAGGCAATAAAATTAAATATATACAAAAGTTCTTTTAAAGCCCATAAATCAGTTACTAATACATGCTTAATACTTTGGATAATATGTGTAATTGGATATGATTTCTTTGATTTTGGAATTATGCCACTAGTAATGGTTACAATTATATGGTTAGTTCAAACAGTTTCTTATTGTAGAGAATCAATTAAATGTTCAAAAAATAATCTTTAGGAAGTAGAGGATCATCACTTATATATAATTTTGGTGTAATAAGTATTTCTTATTGTATATGTTTTGGAATGAAAGCTGGCATAATTATAGGAATGACAATAAAGAAAAGCAAGGCGTATAAATAAATTATAGAAAAGTAGGTTAACTAAACCTACTTTTTTTATGAGCGAAAATTATCTTTATATGTAAATATTTACAAAAAATAAGTTGGGATGATTTAATAATGATAATCATTACTAAATCATAATTAAAATATATTAACGAGTAAAATCAATATGATGAAGAGTAAGTAAGTTAAATCTAAGTAAATAAAAAACAATAAAGTAAATAGGGGGAAATTATGAAAGAAAACAAACTTATGATACAAGATTTAATTTCAATAGGAGTGTTTACTGCTATTTATTTTGTGCTTGTTACAATTGCTACTTTTGCAACAAGTGCTATTATACCAGGATTATCGTATGTGTTGATACCAGCTGTATTAGCTTTAATATCTGGTTGTGTATATATGTTATTAGTAGTCAAAATTCAAAAATTTGGGTCTATAACAATTATGGGATTAGTAATGTCAATATTTTTCTTTTCATCAAGGCATTTCATACTATCATTTGTAACAAATATAGTTTTTGCAATAATTGCCGATTTAATAGGTTATATAAGTAAATATAAAAATAAAGCTATGATTTTACTAAGTTATATTGTATTTTCTTATGGATTAATGGGTCCTGTACTACCAATGTGGTTTTTAAAAGATCAATATGTATCAAATCTTATGGCAAGAGGAAAAGATGCAGTATATATTGAGCGTTTATTTGAATACATATTACAAAATTATGTTTATTAATTATATCGAACTTAATGTTATTTTTACATGTAAATGAAATTACAGAAGCAATTATAACATTTTTATTATTAGTACCATTTTTCTTATCAGGGAAAATAAAAAGTGGTATAAAGTTAGCGATAATGTATTATGGATTTTTAATGATTGATTATTTTTGTATTCCACTATTAAATGACCGTATAGCAATTTTAGTTTCTATGGTTGTAGTTTCACTACGTATGATACTACCTTGTATTATAGCTGGAACATATGCATTTATGACGATTACGGTGAGCGAATTTATATGTGCATTAAGAAAAATTCATGTATCTGAATGTGTGATTATACCATGCATGGTAATTATTCGTTTCTTCCCAACAATAAAAGAAGACTATAGTCAAATAAGAAATGCGATGGCTTTTAGAGGTATAGGGGTAGGAAAGTTTAGTTTAATAACACAGCCAATGAAAACTTTAGAATATATTATTATTCCGTTATTGATGAATGGAAATAATGTATCACAGGATTTATCGATAGCAGCTCTTACTAAAGGGATTGGAGTAAAAGGAAATCATACTTGTGTAGAGCAGATAAAAGTAAAAGCTATAGACTAAATATATATATTAATTTGTATATTACCACTTATTCTCTTTAAGAAGGGAGTAATATAATGAACAATAATATTGAAATAAAAGATTTATACTATAAATATCTTAATACAGAAAGTACAACTCTTAACAATATAAACCTAGATGGTGATGTAGATTTAGGTATAGATAGAGATTTAAGTTTTAAATTTGATTCAAGTAAAAATCCTGATGAAATAGATATTAATTTTAATAATATTTCTAAATATGGTGAAAGTTTTTATGGTGAATATGGAGAAAATCCTAAATACACTATAAAAGCAGTAAGTGATATAGGAAATGTTAAAATAGAATATAGATAATATATTTTACTAAAAGTAGTATATAATTCTCGTGATTATATACTATTTTTAGATATTACATAATTTATAAGGCTAAATTAGGAGGAGTATATGGAAAAAGAAAAGAGGAAGTTGAGTAAGGGTGAAGAAAAACGAAAAAAATTGTACGAAGAGAAGAAAAAAGAATTAATTGAACAAGGTTATGAAGAAAAAGATTTAACAATAAGTGTAGTATATGCAAATATTATGGCGCTTGTATTGGGGTTACCTATAATAATATTTCTATTTATAATATTTATCTACCAAAATCAAAGCGGAGTCTATAGATTTTCGTTCAAAGAGCCTATATTATTCTTAGTTGTATTTGCAATATTAATTGTTTTGCATGAATTGATACATGGAATAACTTGGTCAATTTTCGCAAAAAATCATCTTAAATCTATAGAATTTGGATTAATAATAAGTAGTTTAACACCTTATTGTTGTTGCAAAGATATGCTTACAAAATCTCAATATATTGTCGGTGGAATTATGCCGACTGTGGTTTTAGGAATAATCCCAGCATTAATCTCGATATTTACAGGTTCAGTATTTTGGTTTATTATGGGCGAATTGATGATATTGTCTGGTGGTGGAGATATGACGATTTTACTGAAATTATTGAGATATAAAAGTGATAAAAAAGAAATTCTTTATATGGATCATCCATATGAGTGTGGGTTAATTGTGTTTGAGAGATAAAGTGTACTATAATATCTTTATAGCATAATTTATATGTTAATAAAAAACAGGGGGATAACAATAATGATATTAGATTTTAACAAAATCGAAGAAAAAGCATTAGCTAATTTTAAAGGTGGGGAAAAGGCGCTAAATGCAAAAATGAATGTAGATGAAAATAATAAAATATTAGGTGGAAGATTAGAACCAGGGGCATCAATAGGGGAACACACACATGAAACTAATAGTGAAATAATATTTTTTACATCTGGTAAAGGTAAAGTAATATATGATGGGAAAGAAGAAAGGGTAGAAGCTGGATTATGTCACTATTGCCCACAAGGTCATACTCATACATTGATAAATGATAGTGATGATGATTTGACTTTTTATGCTGTTATACCAGAACATCCAGCAAGATAGAAATTAACTTAGATATAAATAAGTATAAATAAAAAGAGGTTCAATAGTTTTTAGACTATTTGAACCCCTTTTTGATTAAATTTTATTCTATAACTCTATATATTTTGGCTGAGAATCCTGGTAGATGTACTGAAACTTGATAGTTTTTGCCAGCACCAGCTAATTCTTTCTTAGAAAGATGGACTGGATTTTCTAATAGAGTATATTTTACATCAACATGTGGAGTGTGAGTATTTTTACAGTGTAGATGTCCGGCATCTTGGTGCCAAAGGTCAACAGATTCTACTATTTCTGGTATTTGTTCACTTTTACCACCGTATTTTAGCCAGTCAGTATTTAAAATTAATTCAAGTTTTACTGATTCATCAAATCTAACTTCATAATTTTCGTAATCATCACAAAAAGCATTTAAGAAAATAACAATTCTCTCATCACCATAAATTCTTTCATATACATATACACATTTCTCCATATCATCAGCTTGAATCCACTTATAAGATTTATCTGAGTATTCATTTTTATATAAAAGAGGAGAATAAATGTAATAACCATTAAGATCAGATATAAATCTATGGAAAGAATCGTGAGCAGGATATTTTAATAAATCCCAGTCAAGGGGCTTTGTTTCATCCCATTCTCTAAAATGTCCAAGTTCATTACCCATAAAGTTTAATTTTTTGCCTGGGTGTGTAAACATGTAAGTATAAAGAAGTTTAGCTTGTCTAAACTTATCTTCATAAGAGCCCCACATTTTATCTAATATAGTTCTTTTTCCATGAACAACTTCATCATGTGAAAAAGGTAGAAGGAATTTTTCGTTATAAAAATACATCATAGAGAATGTTATTTGATGATATGCTTGTCTTCTTTCCCAAGGTGATTTTTGAAAATATGAAAGAGTATCATTCATCCATCCCATATCCCACTTATAATCAAAACCAAGACCACCATCTTCAACAGGTTCAGTAACTTTAGGATAATCTGTTGAATCCTCTGCAATCAACATAATATCTTTATGATTTTCTTGAAGGTGTTGGTTCATATTTTTTAAAAACTCAATACCGCCTTCATTTATACCTCTGTTAGAGTCGCCCTTCCAATAAATAAGGTTGCTTATAGCATCCATACGAAGACCATCAATGTGGTAAACTTCAATCCAAAAGTTTGCAACAGATTGAAGGAAACTTTTTACTTCGCCTCTGTAATAATTAAAGCTATGAGAGCCCCATTCAGTATATCCAGTGTCGTGACTTGGATATTCATAAAGTGCACCACCGCCAAATCTTCCTAGTGAATAAGAATCAAGCGCAAAATGAACAGGGACATAGTCCATAATTACACCTATATTTTCCCTATGGCATAAATCAATAAAAGCCATTAGATCTTCAGGTTTACCATATCTAGCAGTTGGGCTAAAGAAACCTGTTATTTGGTATCCCCATGAACAATCAGATGGATGTTCACACAAAGGAAGGATTTCTATATGAGTATAGTTATTTTCCTTTACATATTTTATAAGCTCTGGAGCTATTTCCATATAGTTAAACCATCTCTCTGTAATATCTATCGGTTGATTCAAATCGTACTCACTATTTATATAGTTTTCTAATTTTAGGTCATGCCCAAGTTGGTCCGCACTTATACTATTATCAGCTCCTACATTGGCACATTGTTTAATAACTCTTGCCCTTGAAACTTCTTCATTACTTTTATGTTTCCATGAACCGAAGTGAAGTTCATAGATGTTTAGTGGTCTATCTAAGTTTTTACTTCTGTTTTCCATCCAGTTTTGGTCGTTGAATTTATATGTACTTAAGTCCACAATTCTAGATGCATTTTTAGGTCTAAGTTCCATATAAAATGCATATGGATCAGTTTTTTCTACGCAATTACCGTACTGGTCGAATACTAAATATTTATAATACATCCCCAATTTAGCATCCTCTGAGAAGTAAGTAAATATACCACTACTTCCTATTTGTGTCATTTTCCCCTTATTTCCATCCCAATCATTGAAGTCACTTATAACTTGTACTTCTTTTGCATCGGGGGCATAAACCCTGAAAATAATTCCTTTAATACCATTCTCCCTACTAACATGAGCCCCAAAAAACTCATAAGCATCAAACATAGTTCCGCAATAAAAATCATGCATGTTTTTCATATGTTTATCATCCTTTCTAAATATATTTAGAGGGTTTTTATTTATACTTTTATTATATATAAAACCTCTTTATAAGAACAACAAAATTAAGTATAAACCAATAAAAAACTCACTCTTGTATGGTGAAAAGATTTATTGACAAATAATTCCATCTTATGTTAGTATTTTATCATAGAAATGAATATTATTATGATATTAAGTGGTCAAATTTTATGAGAAATTTGAATAAAAGGAAATTAGGTTAGAATCCTAAGCGATCCGGTCACTGTATTCTAGGGAGCAATACTTAATAATCCATTGCATGCCATTTGTATGTGAGAAGGAAAGTAACGCGTTGATCTGTAAGCCAGGAAGCCTGCTTAATATTAGTTAATTAGGAGAGCTTCCGCGAGAGCGCCACCTAGATATCATGATAATCAAGGGATTAGTCTATACTTTTTTAAGAATATAAAATAGAATTTTTAATTTTAGAACATAATTTAAAAGTATAAAATAAAAACTTGATTTGGATAAGATATTAGAGGTGTCTACTTTAGTTGAAGTAGGCACCTTTTTAATTAGATTTTCAAAAAGCATTTTACTCTACAAAATAAATTCCTTGTAGTATGTAAATATCTATTGAACTCTCCTCGAAAGCAAATCTATTTGCACACATTCATTTCTAAAA
>OLPU01002050.1_pt1 | contig 13931 bp, 11 predicted proteins | sample 1673111 | NCBI WGS metagenome assembly OLPU01 (sample SAMEA3136755, study PRJEB25190) | human gut metagenome | reverse complement strand
CGCCCAGGCGATACGTCCGGACGGCATAATATCCACGCGCGCGCCGCTTATAAGGAGGGCGGCCGAGCGCGGCCTGAGCACCGTACAGCGCATGTTCCTGATGGATTCGCAGAGCCTTATAAACGGCGTAAGGCTTATCAAAAACTCGGAGTGCGACATGGTTGAGGTATTGCCCGGACTTGCGCCCAAGGCGATAAGCTTCATGCGCTGCGAGTTGACTATCCCCGTAATCGCGGGCGGAATGGTGACGACCGCGCAGGAGGTAAATCAGGCGCTTCAGGCTGGCGCGGCGGCGGTATCCACCAGCTGTCCCGAACTCTGGGATAAAAATTTCACACTATGCTAATGTTAACATATACATTACCCGTTACATACACTAATCAAACGGCCATGTCGTAAAATAAAAGGCACATGGCAGAGATTAAGAGAAGCCGTGGCAGACCCGCGCAAGCGGTTTGTTTGCCATGGCTTTTTTCTGTCCATACCGCGCGGGGGCGCGGCGGAGGACTGGTATTATTTATGCGGAGGGGAATACAATGCGGAAGGATCAGTACGACGTGCTGATAATCGGCGCGGGCGTTACCGGCTGCGCGATAGCGCGCGAGCTGTCGCATACCGGGCTAAAAATCGCGCTGAGCGACGCGTGCGACGACGTGGCGATGGGCGCAAGCCGTGCCAACAGCGCCATAGTCCACGCGGGATACGACTGTGTGCCGGGCACGCTTATGGCAAAGCTCAACGTGCGCGGCAACGAGATGTTCGACGATGCGTGCGAAAGCCTGAACGTGCCGCTTTTGCGCGTGGGTTCGTTCGTTATCGCGTTTGGCGAGGAGGACGAAAAGGAGCTTAACAACCTGCTGGAGCGCGGCAGAGCCAACGGTGTGCCGGGGCTTGAGATAATCTCGGGCGAGCGTGCGCGAGAGATGGAACCCAAGCTGTCGGACGACGTGACCGCGGCGCTGTGGGCGCCCACGGCGGGCATTACCTGTCCCTATGAACTGACAATCGCGATGAGCGAGAACGCGCGCGCAAACGGCGCTGATATACTTCTGCGCAAGCGCGCGGTTGCAATCGATTATGCGAACGATGAGTTCACCGTCAAGTTTGAGGACGGCACTTCGGTCAGCGCCAAGTACGTCGTCAACGCGGCGGGCGTATACGCCGACGAGGTTGCGCGCCTGATAGGCGACGACAGCTTCACCATCAGCCCCCGCAAGGGCGAATACATGCTGCTGGACAAGCAGGCGCTGTGCGTGGGCACCGTCATATTCCAGACCCCTAGCAAGTTGGGCAAGGGCGTGCTGGTTTCGCCCACTGTGGACGGCAACATATTCGCCGGCCCGACCGCGCAGGACAAGGTGGAAAAGAACGACACCCAGACAACACCCGAAGGATTGGCTGAACTGAAGAAGTTCTCGCTTAAATCTGTGCCCACGCTCAACCTGCGTCAGGTAATCACCTCGTTCGCGGGCGTGCGCGCGCAGCCCTCCACGGGCGACTTCATAATCCGTCCCAGCGACAAAAACGCGCGCTTTATACACGCTGCGGGCATCTGCTCGCCCGGCCTGTCCAGCGCGCCGGCCATAGCCGAGTATGTGCGCGGACTTATTAAGGAAGCGGGCGCGGATACCGCAGAGCGCGCCGACGCAATTTATGTACGCGAACACGCCAAGCCTTTCCGCCAGATGGACGCGGACGAGCGCGCCGAGGCGTACAAGCGCAACCCGCTCTACGGCCGCATAATCTGCCGCTGTGAAACCGTGACCGAGGCCGAGATCGTGGACGCGATACATCGCGGCGCGACCACGGTTGACGGCGTAAAGCGCCGCACCCGCGCGGGCATGGGGCGCTGCCAGGGCGGCTTCTGCGCGCCGCGCGTTATGGAGATACTCAGCCGCGAGCTGGGCGTACCCACCGAGAGCCTGACCAAGTTCGGCGGCAAGTCGTACATGGTGGCCGGAAAACTGGGGGAGGTCAAGGGTCATGAATGACTATGATGTAATCGTGGTAGGCGGCGGCCCGGCGGGTCTGGCGGCGGCGCTGGAGGCGCACAAGGCGGGCGCGAAGGTGCTGGTTCTGGAGCGCGATCACGATCTGGGCGGCATACTTCAGCAGTGCATACATAACGGCTTCGGCCTGCACTTTTTCGGCGAGGAGCTGACCGGCCCCGAATACGCGGGCAGATTCATCGCCGAGCTTAAAAAGACCGATATAGAAGTACTTACCGACACAATGGTGCTGGAAGTATCCAACGAGCGCGTGGTGACGGCCATGTGTGCCAGCAGGGGTCTCATGACGCTTACTGCGGGCGCGGTCGTGCTGGCTATGGGCTGCCGCGAACGCACCCGCGGCGCGCTCAACATACCCGGCACCCGCCCGGCGGGCGTATACACTGCGGGCTGCGCACAGCGCCTGTGCAATATGGAAGGGTATCTGCCCGGCCGCAAGGTGGTAATCCTCGGCTCGGGCGACATCGGCCTTATAATGGCGCGCCGCATGACGTGGGAGGGCGCTGAGGTCAAGATGGTGTGCGAGCTTATGCCGTACTCCTCCGGACTCAACCGCAATATAGTGCAGTGCCTCGTTGATAACGACATTCCGCTGCGCTTTAACCACACCGTGACCGCCATACACGGCCGCGAGCGCGTGACCGGCGTGACCATCGCCGAGGTGAATCCCGCGACGCGCGCGCCCATACCCGGCACCGAGTTCGACATCGAGTGCGACACGCTGCTTCTGTCGGTCGGCCTGATACCCGAAAACGAGCTGAGCCGCGCGGCGGGCATCGAGATGGATCCCGTGACTTCGGGCGCTGTGGTTGACGAGACGCGTCAGACCTCCATACCCGGCGTGTTCGCGTGCGGAAACGTATTGCACGTACACGATCTGGTCGATAACGTCAGCGCCGAGGCCATACTCGCGGGCAAGTCTGCGGCGGCGTATGCGCTGGGCAAGGCCGAGGGCAAGCCGTCCGAGCGCCGCGTAAAGCCCGCAGGCAGCGTGCGCTACGTGGTGCCGCAGCGCCTGAGCGCAGACGCGAGCGGCAAGATCGACTTTTACTTCCGCGTGGGCGGCGTGGTGAAGCCCGCGCGCCTGACTGTCAAGTGCGACGGCGTGGAGCTGGTCTCGCGCAAAAAGCAGATTATGACCCCGGGCGAAATGGAAAAGGTAACGGTCGAAATACCGGCGGGCGGCGACATAGAGATATGCGCCGGTCAGGCGTAAGGAGGCGCGCATATGGAAACTCGTGAAATGACATGTATAGTATGCCCGATGGGCTGCCGCCTTACCGTTACGCGCGACGGCGACGATATTGGCGTCACGGGCAATACCTGCCCGCGCGGCGCAAAGTATGCGCATCAGGAGTTCATTAACCCCATGCGCACCGTAACGTCCAGCGTGTTCGTAAGCGGCGGCAAGCTCAATATGTGCTCGGTCAAGACCGCCAATGTAATCCCCAAGTCGATGATACCGCAGGCATTGAAGGCCATTCGCGCCTGCCGCATCGAAGCGCCCGTTGCAATCGGCGACGTGGTTATAAAGGACATCTGCTCGACCGGCGTTGATCTGGTTGCCACCCGCAACGTGGATAAGGTCTGATCTGGTTAAAGGCTAAGCAAAAAGCGCGTGGAGGAAGCAATTCCCTCCGCGCGCTTTTTGCGTATTGTTAAGGCAGAACGAGCAGGTAAGGCTTATGCACAGGGCTGTGCACAGAACGCGGCGGAACATTCCTTAAAATGCGGATGAGGTTAAGCAGTGAGATTCTGCCTGAACAAGAAAAATCAAATCTGGTTTCGCTTTGGCTGATAAGAAATTATGAAGGACGAAATGGCTGCCTGAGCAGAATCATAAAATTGTCATTAATATGGACAAATGCGAAAGGCACTTGACGTGCATACGGTCAAAGTTTATAATAAAAATATGCCAAAACGACGTGAAATGCAAAGGAGTGGTGAATTTGAAGAAGATTCGTTACGGAATAATCGGCGTGGGCAATCAGGGCGGCTTCTACGCGCGCTACCTCACCGGCGGCATGGCCATGATGGGCGCCGTGCCCACCAATGCGGAATTGGGCGCACTGTGCGATATCGATCCCGCCAAGCGCACCATGTGCGAGATAATGTACCCCGAAAAGCCCTTCTTTACCGATTATAAGGAAATGATAGCGTCCGGCACTGTTGACGCGATCGTCACGACCGTGCCGCACTATCTGCATACCGAAATCGCGATGTACGCGATCGAGCACGGTATGCCAGTGATCGTGGAAAAGCCCGCAGGCGTGTACGCCAAGGCCGTGCGCGAGATGAACGAGTGTGCCGCAAAGCACCCTGAGGTGCCCTTCGGCATTATGTTCAACCAGCGCACCAATAAGCTCTATAAGCAGCTGCGCGAGCTGGTCGCGAGCGGCAGCATGGGTCAGATCCGCCGCACCAACTGGATAATCAACTCCTGGTGGCGGCCCGACAGCTATTACAAGCAAAGCTCCTGGCGCGCGACCTGGGGCGGAGAAGGTGGCGGCGTGCTGGTCAATCAGGCCCCGCATCAGCTCGACCTGTTCCAGTGGATATGCGGCGTGCCCAGCAAGGTATATGCCAACGTGCGCTACGGCGTGGGCCGCGACATAGTTGTGGATAATGACGTTACCGCGACGCTGACCTATCCTAACGGCGCGACCGGCGTGTTCCTCACCTGCACGCATGACGTTATCGGCACCGACCGCCTTGAAATAGACATGGACGGCGGCAAAATAGTCGTAGAGGACAGCAAGAAGGCTACCGTATACCGCCTGAAGAAATCCGAAAATGAAATGAACGCTACCATATCCACCGAGGATATGAACAAGCTCTTTATGGGCGGCGGCGCAAAGAACATATACGACGTTGAGGAGCTCAAGAACGAAAGCGGCTGGGGCAATCAGCACGGCGAAGTGCTGCGCAACTTTGCGGCGCACCTGCTGGAGGGCGAACCCCTGCTCGCGCCGGGCAGCGACGGCATAAACGGTGTAAACCTGTGCAATGCGATACTGCTGTCCAGCTGGCTGGGCAAGGAAGTCGATATGCCGGTTGACGAGGATCTGTATCTTGAGGAACTGAACAAGCGCATTGCCGCGGAAGGCAAGTACCCCACGCGCAAGTAATCGCGATTACGGGAGGGCATTATGACGAAGATAAATGTTGGCGTTCAGGCGATGATGCTCAAGGGCAAATTCGACGAGCTGGGCGCATATGATACGCTTAAAAAGGTACACGAGATAGGCTATGGCAGCGTGGAAATTTCGCAGATACCCATGAATGCCGCGAACGTGGACGCAATGCGCCGCGCTCAGGACGATTTCGGCATAAAAATCGCCGCCGTATCCGCAGGCGTAGCGCCCAACGGCCCCATGCCGCAGGAGACCATCGCCACTCACTTTGATAAGATTGTGGCCGACTGCAAGGCGCTTGATTGCAATTTTGTGCGCATAGGCATGTTGCCGTTTGGCTGTATGGCGTCGCTGGACGAAGTGCTGCACTTCTGCCGCATGGCCAACGTCGCCGCGCAGAAGCTGGCCGATCGGGGCATAAAGCTGTACTATCACAACCATCACATCGAGTTCCAGCGCTTCGAAGGCAAGCTCCTGCTGGACATCATACGCGAAAATGCCGATAAGCTGGGCTTTGAGCTGGACGTGCACTGGATACATCGCGGCGGCTGCGACCCGGTAAAGGTAATCGCCGATTACGCGGGCAAGGTCGATTTGATACACCTGAAGGACTACCGCATCGGCCATATTCCGCCGGAAGCGTTCGGCATGATGGCCAAGGGCGACTTCAAGGGCTTTATGCAGGCGTTTAACGACGTGGTGCAGTTTGCCGAGGTGGGCGAGGGCACGCTCGATATGGACGCGATAATCAAGCAGAGTCTCGCGTCCGGCGCGAAGTACTTCTTCATCGAGCAGGACAACCTGTATGGCCGCGACGTGTTCGACTGCCTCAAGACTTCCTATGACAACATCGTCAAGCTGGGCTATGAGATAGTTTAAGGCATAAATTCGGCTGCATCACGTATGTGTGTGCAGCCGGATTTTTGCTTTTCTGCCGGTTAGGTCAAGATACAGTCACGTAGATAAGCCTTTGCAGAGACGGCGGACTAAGCCCTGAACGCAAAAATAGGCCGTGCCGAAAAGCATCGGCACGGCCTGCTGTTTGCCTTAAAGGAATATCAATCGTGGCGGTCGCCCCTGCCGGATATGACCAGCAGTCGCAAAAGGTTGAGTATCGACTGAAGCGCCGACGCAACGTATGTCATTGCGGCCGCGCTCAGTACGGCGCGCGCGCCGCTGAGCTCGTCGCTGTCCAGTATCGCACAGCCTTCCAGCGTCGCAAGTGCGCGCTTGGAAGCGTTGAACTCGACCGGCAGCGTGACCAGCGAGAACACGACCACCAGCCCGAACAGGATTATACCTACGTTGACCAGCGGTTCCCACGAGAATATAAGCCCCAAGAAGAACAGCGGTATCGCAAGGTTGGAGCCGACGCTTACTACCGGCACCATCGCCGAGCGCAGCATCAGCGGCTTGTAGCCCTGCGCGTCCTGCACGGCGTGACCGGCCTCGTGCGCCGCCACACCCAGCGCCGCGATGGACGTGGAGTTCATTACATCGTCGGACAGCCTGAGCACCTTGTCGCGCGGATCGTAATTGTCGGTCAGGCGGCCGCGTACGCGTTCGATGCGCACGCTGCTCAGTCCGTTTTCGTCCAGCAACATCCGCGCGGCCTGCGCCGCGGTAAGTCCGCTGCGCGATTCAACGCGGCTGTATTTGGAATAGGTCGAATTTACCTTGAACTGCGCCCAGAGCGCCAGCAGCAGCCCGGGCAGTACGATAAGCATCGTGGGGTCAAAATAAAATCCATATGGATAGAACATAACCGACTACCTCCCTGCGGGCAGTATGTCCGGACTGCCGCATATTGATGCCGCAAACCGAAAATCCCGTTTGCACTATGATAATGGAAATTGCGTTACGTTTCAAGTGCTTTTTGACAATGCCAATTAATTGTCGCGCGCCTGACATAAATGTGTTTAGCCTTGACACGCGCCCGCGCAGGTGCTATCTTTATATAAAGTAGTTTTTTTATTTTACGCATGATTTGCGTCTGAGTACCTCGTAATTACACGATTTGTAATTATGGCGGCAAATATGCCGGACGCATTTTAAAATAAAGCCGTACAGGATGTGCTTTAATATGAGTAACGAATTCGATTCCAATGCATTGCCCGCGCAGCTGATGCTGAACATGCGGGCGATATACGGCCAGCTCAAGCGCGCCGAGCGCAGCGCCGCCGACCTTATACTTACCGATCCAGTGGGACTGTCCGAAATGACCATCGCCGAGGCCGCCCAGATGTGCAACGTGTCCCAGCCCACATTCGTGCGCATATCGCGCCGACTGGGTTTTGAGGGCTTTGCCCAGCTCAAGGCCGCGCTGAGGCAGGTCAAAACCGATCAGAACGCCGAACGCCTGCCCAGCGATCTATATCAGCACATGAGCGCCAGCGACGATCCGTATGAAATAGCGTCGCAGATAGTGCGCGCCTCGATACAGTCGATGGAAGATCTGATGTGCGTGCTTGATCGGGAACAGTTTAACGGCGCGGTGAACGCGCTGCTCAGCGCGCACAGGGTGGGCTTCTACGGCGTGTGCGACGCGGCGATCGTGGCCGAGTCTGCCTATCACAAGTTCAGCCGCATGGGCACGCTGTGCACCAGCTCCAACGACCCCGACATTCAGCTTATACAGGCCAGCCAGCTTCAAAAGGGCGACGCGTGCGTGCTGATAAGCCACTCGGGCCGTTCGCGCACCACGGTCAACACCGCGCGCCGCGCCCGCGAAATGGGCGCGACCGTCATAAGTATAACCAACTATCCGTATTCACAACTCGCGCGGCTGTCCGACTGCGTGCTGACCACCGCGTCGTTCATGGAGCATTCGGGCGAGGTGATTACCAAGCGCATATCAGAACTCGTGCTGGTCGAAAGCCTGTTCATCAGCGTGATGCTGCGCGGCGGCGGCGCTTACCAGACCGCGCTGGCGCGCTCCAACGAGGCGCTGGTGGAGAATAAGCTGTGAGTGCTCCGCACCGCATAACCGCATTGCAGGCGCGCAGGTTCATGCTGCTTAAGCAGGGCCTAATCGGTAGACGGCGCTTCGTCGGCGAGGACGGCGCGCTAAAGTACGTGCGTCAGGCGGGCAGCATACAGTTCGACCCGATAGACGTATGCGGCCGCAGTCCCGAAATCGTGCTCAATTCGCGCGTGGAGGGCTTTGCAAAGCCGATGCTGGACTCGCTTTTGTACAAGCGGCGCGAGCTTATCGACTACTTCGACAAAAACCTGTGCATAATGCCCGCGGATGACTTTCCGTACTTTGAGCGTGTGCGCGCCGCCCATCGCGCATGGGAGCGCAGCAGCGAAGAGATAAGCATGGTGCGACAGCGCGTGCGCGCCGAAATAGCCAGCCGCGGCCCGCTGTGCGCGGGCGATCTGGACATGAACGAGAAGGTAAACTGGTACTGGAGCGATACAAGGCTTGCGCGCGCGGCGCTGGAGCACATGTACTTTGCGGGCGAACTGGCCGTGCACCACAAGCGCGGCGGCGTGAAGTACTATGACCTGATCGAAAACTGCCTGCCGCACGCGATACTTGAGTGCGGCGAACCGTACCCGGACGATGCGGACCATAACGAATGGCGCGCCGCGCGCCGGATAGGCGCGGTAGGTCTGATGTGGGCGCGCGCGTCGGACGCGTGGCTGTGCATGGATGACTTTAAGGCCGCCGAGCGCACGCGCGTGTTTGAACGCCTGTGCGCAGCTGTCAAAATTCAGCCGCTTGAGGTAGAGGGCATAACCTATCCGCTGTACATGCTTACGGAGGATGAAAAGCTGCTGGAGGAAGCGTTGGCGATGGGCGAGCCGGAGCCGCGCGCCGAGCTGATTGCGCCGCTGGACTGCTTGATGTGGGACAGGCGGCTGATCGAGGCGCTGTTTGGATTTGCCTACAAATGGGAAATATATACGCCCGTGGCGCAGCGCAAGTATGGCTATTACGTATTGCCGCTGCTTTACGGAGATACTTTTACTGGCCGCGCCGAAATCGTGCGCGACAGGAAGCGCGCGAAGCTGTGCGTGAATAACATCTGGCATGAGGAAGGGCATTTACCGTCCGACGACGAGCGCGCGGCGCTTAACGAGTGCGTGGAGCGGTTTGCGCGCTTCAATGACTGCACCGAGATTGAATGGCGGGAGGATGCGGTTAAGGCATGAAGTCCATTAACATACGCCAATCATACGCCAAACGCCGCCGCGCGGGACATAATCCCGTGCAGCGGCGTTTTACTTTGCACGTATGCCGTGCGTGCGCTCGGCGTCGCGGTACTTTAGCGGCGTCTTGCCGGTCACGGCCTTGAAGCAGCGTATGTAGTGGCTGGTCGATGAAAAACCGGTTCGCGCCGCGATTTCGGTTATGCTCATGTCGGTCGAGTTTATCAGCCGCATCGAGCGCTTTATGCGCGTCATAAGCAGCGCATCGGTGAAACTGCGCCCCGCGTGCTGTGAAAAGAAGCGCGAGAACGCCGTGTACGACATGTTGCAATGCTTCGCCACGTCCGCGAGCGTCACATTGCCCGCATAGTTGGCCTCGATGAACTCATACGCGCGCTGAAGCTGCGCAAATGATTCCGCGTCGGGCAGCTCGGGAGCGTAAGACTTGTGCCAGTCGCGCAGTATCGCCACGAAAAGCCGCATTATCTCGGCGCGCACGCTCAGGGCATAGCCGAACTCCTTATTGTTGTACTCATCGAATATGCGCTCCATTATCGCGCCCATGCCGCTGCTTTCGACTTCGTCCTTGCGAAAGACCTTGCGGTGCGACGAGCGCAGGCGCATGTACGCCGATACCGTGCCCAGCTCGTACATGGGCTGCTCGGAGCTGTACATAAGCTCGGGCACGAACTTGAGTACCATGTATGTATTGTCGCCCTCGGCCAGCGCGTATGTGCAATGCACGTCCATCGGGTCGATGACCGCCATGTCGCCCACATCCAGAAATACCGGCGCGTCGCCGGTCTCCAGCCGGAAATGCCCCTCGCGGCATAAGAGTATCTCAAAGTATTCATGCACATGCGGCGCGGCGAATATGCTGCGGCCGCAGCGGCGCTGTATGCTGCATTCAAACAGATACCCCAGCGTGCCCAGCGGCTTGCGCGATTCGTGATAGAATTGCATTTATCTGCCTCCGCAAAATTATGCTATTTTTGGATAAGCCGATTATATCATGCCGCGCGCGATTGTGCTACTATATAGGCATAATCCGGATGTTAAGGATACGCATACGAAAAAAACTATCATCGGAGGACATACAATGAGCAAGCGACTCAAGGTAGGCATAATCGGCTGCGGCGGCATAGCCAACGGCAAGCACCTGCCCTCTCTAAAGGCAATCAACCGCGTTGACTTGGTGGCGTTCTGCGACCTTATCGAGGAAAAGGCCATAAAGGCCGCAAAGGAATACGGCACCCCCGACGCAAAAGTATATACCGACTATCAGGAACTGCTCAAGGACGAGAGCATAGACGTAGTGCACGTACTCACCCCCAACCGTATGCACGCGCAGATCTCCATAGACGCGCTGCACGCGGGCAAGCACGTAATGTGCGAAAAGCCCATGGCCAAGACCGCCGAGGACGCGCGCCGCATGGTTGCGGCCGCCAAGGAGAGCGGCAAGAAGCTGACCATCGGCTATCAGCATCGCCATAAGCCCGAGACCCAGTACCTAAAGCAGGTTATCGACAGCGGCGAGCTGGGCGATATATACTACGCCAAGGCATTGGCCATCCGTCGCCGCGGCACCCCCAACTGGGGCGTGTTCCTCAACGAGTACGAGCAGGGCGGCGGCCCCCTCATCGACATCGGCACCCATTCGCTCGACCTTACCCTGTACCTGATGAACAACTACAAGCCCCGCATGGTCGTGGGTACTTCCTATAAGAAGTGCGAAAACGCCGAGTGCGGCAACCCCTGGGGCGGCTGGGATCCCAAGCAGCACACCATGGAGGACGCGGCGTTTGGCTTCATCGTGATGCAGGACGGCGCGACGATCACTCTGGATGCCACCTGGGCGCTCAACACCATTGAGCCTATCCCCGAGGGCAGCGTACAGCTGATGGGCAGCAAGGCCGGCGCACAGATAAAGAACGGCGTTTCGGTCAACAAGGGCGAGTACGGCCGTCTGGTCGAAAAGCGCCCCGACATGTCGGCGGGCGGTGTGGCGTTTTATGACGGCGTGAAGGAAACCCCCGGTATCACCGAGCAGCGCCGCTGGTATGACGCGATCGAAAACGACACCGATCCCGTGGTCCTGCCCGAGCAGGCCTGCGTGGTGTCCGAGATACTGGAGGCCATTTACACCTCCGCGCGCACCGGCAAGCCCGTATACTTCGACTAATCAATACGCCCGCTCAGGCGAGCGATAAAGCAAGAGCCCGCCTGAAAACGGCGGGCTTATTTGCGCATATTCTGCGCGGCTTGACGAAATTTTGAAAAACATTGCGCATTGCGTGCCCGGCACTGCTTGAAAATATGCGCATGGTGTTGTATACTTTAATTGGATAATTACAGCCGCGCACTGCGGTTGCGGATACGGAGGAATAAAATTATGGCACTGACGCTAGGCATTATCGGCTATGGTTACATGGGGCATTGGCACCTGCGCAACGCTCCCCGCGTAGAAGGAGTGTCCGTGGTCGCCGCATACGATATTGATCCCGAAAAGGTACAGCTGGCCCGCGACGAGGGTCTGGAGGCGTTCTCGTCTCTTAACGAGTTCCTTGCCAGCGACAAGATAAACACCGTGCTGGTATCTACCCCCAACGATACCCACTGCGCGCTGGCCTGCGCCGCGATGAAGGCCGGCAAGAACGTTATCGTGGAAAAGCCCGTCGCCATGGACGGCGCTCAGGCCGAGCTGATGGCGCGCACCGCCCAGCAGTGCGGCGTCATATTCACTGTGCATCAGAACCGCCGCTGGGATAAGGATTACAAGATCGCCAGCCAGATAGTAAACGACGGCATGGTGGGCAAGGTGTATTCGGTGCAGTCCCGCCTGCACGGCAGCCGCGGCGCCATGTTCGGCTGGCGCGCCGAGCCGGAGCACGGCGGCGGAATGATATTCGACTGGGGCGTACACTTCACCGACCAGATCATGAACCTGTTCGGCTTCGACAGCATAAAGAGCGTGTTCTGCAAGATGGTCAACGTTAAGACCGAGGATGTTGAGGACTACTTCTTCCTCGTATACGACCTGAAGAACGGTATGCATGTTCAGATGGAAATCGGCACATGGGTGCTCAATCCACTGCCCCGCTGGATGATACTGGGCGATTTGGGCACCGCCTACATCAATGACTTCTCCCGCAACGGCAAGATCATCAAGATCGAAAAGTCCGCCGAGCACAGTGAAGCCGTCGTGACCGGCGAAGGCACGCCTACCCGCACGTTCGCGCCGCGTCCCGCCGATGAGGTCATGACGTTCGAACTGCCCGATACTCCCACCGACCTGCGCGAGTACTATGCAAACCTGCGCGACGCTATCGAGGGCAAGTGCGAGCCCATCGTAAAGCCCTGCCAGGTCTGCGCGGTAATGCACGTGCTGGACTGCGCGTTCGAGTCCGCGCGCACCGGCAAGCAGGTAATGATCTGATAAATTCAAACGCAATAATGAGCGGCCGCAATCGCGCGGCTGCTCGTTTTACGTTTTGGATAAAATGCACGCCTGCTGTAAAACCATTGTAAACGCCGCTCATACGTGATATAATATAATCAGAAGATTAATAAACTGGGCTGAGTACACACTGTGCTTAGTCTGGAAAACGCCTGTCCGCGCAATATGCGCGAAAAGCGGGCGCTTTATGGAAAGTCGTCTGTCACGACGGAGCTGTAATCGGCTTAAACTGGCAAATTGCAGACTTTGTACCTGCCAGAGAGAGCCGTCCTGTACTTGGCCTGACTTTCCATAAAAAGTAAAATGTATTGCGAGGGCAAATAGGTTGTCAAATATAGATAGGCTTTATGCGCGCCTGACTGATGCGGGCGTGGACTTGGATCGACTGCTGCGGGATGAGCCCATGTCAAGGCATACTACGTTCCGCGTGGGCGGCCCGGCGGATCTTATGCTGTGCGCAAACAGCGGCGCGGAGATCGCGGGAGCGCTTAAACTGGCCGGGGAGGAGGGCGTGCCCGCGTATGTGGTGGGCAACGGCTCCAACCTGCTGGTGCGCGACGGCGGCGTGGAGGGACTGGTCATTCAGATCGGCTCCAATATGAGCGGTATTCGCATCGATGGCACGCATGTGTACGCTCAGGCAGGATGCATTATGAGCCGCGTCAGCGAGGAATGCCTGCGTGCGGGACTGTCCGGCTTTGAGGCGCTGGGCGGCATACCCGGCACGCTGGGCGGCGCGGCGGCGATGAACGCGGGCGCTTACGGCAGCGAATTAAAAGATGTGTTGGTACGTGCGACAGTGCTGGACGGCGGCGCGGAACGTACGCTGGAACTAAGCGACATGCAGATGGGCTACCGCACCAGCCGCGTACTGCGCGAGGGCATGACCGTAACGGCGGTAGAAATGGAGCTGTCATACGGCGATGCGGACGAGATACGCGCGCGCATGGACGACTTCACCGCGCGTCGCCGCGCCAAACAGCCGCTCAGCTTTCCCAGTGCGGGTTCCACGTTTAAGCGGCCGGAGGGCTACTTCGCGGGCCCGCTTATCGAGGAATGCGGCTTGAAGGGCGTGCGCGTGGGCGGTGCGCAGGTGTCGCCGATGCACGCGGGATTCGTGGTCAACGCGGGCGGCGCGACGGCCAAGGACGTGCTCGACCTGATATACGTCGT
>OLPU01002033.1_pt1 | contig 13998 bp, 7 predicted proteins | sample 1673111 | NCBI WGS metagenome assembly OLPU01 (sample SAMEA3136755, study PRJEB25190) | human gut metagenome | reverse complement strand
ATCATCGTCCCATGGACGGGCACGACCCTAAGTGCGCAAACCTTCGGGCACTACCCTTGAATGCTCAGGAATGAATGATAAGGGGAATAGTGGCGCTAATCTCACTTCCTCAATGAAGTCCTGAGCTTGAATGCTCAGGAATGGAAGTGTCGGACGGCAGCGGCTTCAATGAGCCGGTCCTCAATGAAGTCCTGAGCTTGAATGCTCAGGAATGGCGCGAACAGGAAGAACGGAATTTGCTCCGTCCGTCCTCAATGAAGTCCTGAGCTTGAATGCTCAGGAATTCCAGCAGTTCGCCGGAGGTGGCATGTTCTCCGGTCCTCAATGAAGTCCTGAGCTTGAATGCTCAGGAATGGTGTTTGCGTGGCCGGACGATGGCGGCACTTCCCTCCTCAATGAAGTCCTGAGCTTGAATGCTCAGGAATGCGACCAAACAAGCGCGCGCCTGTATTTCATGCCGAAATATCCTCAATGAAGTCCTGAGCTTGAATGCTCAGGAATTTCACGTAAGTGCCGCCGATGCGGTTCACCAGCGCCGCTCCTCAATGAAGTCCTGAGCTTGAATGCTCAGGAATAACATTAATGCTCATTGGCAGTACGCGTGTGGCCTCCTCAATGAAGTCCTGAGCTTGAATGCTCAGGAATATGGCATGTCGCCGTCTTGCTCGTATTTGCCGTCTCCTCAATGAAGTCCTGAGCTTGAATGCTCAGGAATTCGCATTGTCTACAGCCATAATATTTTCTCCTATCGATCCTCAATGAAGTCCTGAGCTTGAATGCTCAGGAATCACCAATGGCAGTGCCAAGACTCCCCAAAATATTGGTCCTCAATGAAGTCCTGAGCTTGAATGCTCAGGAATTGGAACCACACACGACTAACTGACTCGGCGCAGACCATCCTCAATGAAGTCCTGAGCTTGAATGCTCAGGAATTAAAATCGTATCCAGTATCAAGTTTGCAATCCATTCCTCAATGAAGTCCTGAGCTTGAATGCTCAGGAATTTGGAGTTTGCTTCTAATGTCCGAAGCAGTCCCCGTTCCTCAATGAAGTCCTGAGCTTGAATGCTCAGGAATTGCCCGTACCTTACATGACGGCGCAACAGTATAAGTTCCTCAATGAAGTCCTGAGCTTGAATGCTCAGGAATGAATGCGACTGCCTTATACCATGCGCCCAAGTCAACATCCTCAATGAAGTCCTGAGCTTGAATGCTCAGGAATTCGCGGCGGTGGCACTATCCACCGTGTTATCACCAATCCTCAATGAAGTCCTGAGCTTGAATGCTCAGGAATATGCGAAGGGGCCTTACAGTCAGGTCAAGGAGTGGTTCCTCAATGAAGTCCTGAGCTTGAATGCTCAGGAATTCCGCAAGAAACTGCTCGAAATCTGGCGTAACGTCATCCTCAATGAAGTCCTGAGCTTGAATGCTCAGGAATTCGCCCTTGGACATGGCGTCGCGGAAGTTGCCCGTTCCTCAATGAAGTCCTGAGCTTGAATGCTCAGGAATGATGCCCGGTGATATTCTGGAATTGTTCGCCAGATTCTTTCCTCAATGAAGTCCTGAGCTTGAATGCTCAGGAATCCGTGAGCACCGCACTGGAACGCGCCTGCTCGGCGGCTCCTCAATGAAGTCCTGAGCTTGAATGCTCAGGAATTTCGATGCGTTCGTCGTGTCCGCAGGTGTGGGTGATGTCTCCTCAATGAAGTCCTGAGCTTGAATGCTCAGGAATGTTGCATTGTCCTTAATGCGCGCGCCGTGTACATCCTCCTCAATGAAGTCCTGAGCTTGAATGCTCAGGAATTTTTCAACCTCGCAAGGGAACGGCACTTTCCAAATCCTCAATGAAGTCCTGAGCTTGAATGCTCAGGAATGGCGCACGCTCGGCAAACACGGCACGAGACAACACTCCTCAATGAAGTCCTGAGCTTGAATGCTCAGGAATTACGTAACCCTACAATCAAACATGCTTTTTGCACTCCTCAATGAAGTCCTGAGCTTGAATGCTCAGGAATGACGCGGCGCGGAACCATTGACGGTTATCGGCGCTTTCCTCAATGAAGTCCTGAGCTTGAATGCTCAGGAATACGAGTCAGGCGCGAAAGCAGGAAACATCTGCCGAATCCTCAATGAAGTCCTGAGCTTGAATGCTCAGGAATGTTGACAGTGTGGAATTGCCCTCGCACAACGCTTTTTCCTCAATGAAGTCCTGAGCTTGAATGCTCAGGAATAGTCATAGTCTAAGACCTTGCAATGACACATATTCTAAAGGCTTTTGCGAGCGACTCTTTCATTTCTATCGCAATACAGAAGCAATATAAGTTCACTGGCTCCAAAACAACTATTTTTCAAGTGCGAGCGCTCACCGTGTGTCGCAGCAATGATGCATCTCTCGCACTTGAAAAACAGCAAAACACTCTTTACTTATCAAACAACATCACCATTAGGCTAAAACTTCAAATCACTGTCGGTATCTCTAAATCGACGTATCCACGGCGCCCCAAGAAATCCAAGCCCTCTTCCGTTTGAGAAATGATTCCAAGAGAACAAAACACAACAGAATCGATTGAGTCATCTATTTCCCTCTCTATCTGCATACGGACATCCAACATCATCGAAGGACGTACCCGCAGTAAGAAGACGCTATATTGCAATCGCTCTCCATAGTGTTGAAGAATTTTCGCAACATGTGAGCGGCAGCAATCATCGCTGATATCATATGCCACCAGATAGCCACGTTTCTGATTCGTCATGCCCCACTCCTTAACGAATTCTGATTCCGCGATATTCAGTTTGCGTCCCATCAAGATATCCCAAAATCATTCTGGCCTGAATTTCGATAGTCCTTCGCCAAGAAGCTTTGTATTTGAATACCGGATGGATGATTTCCGTAGCCATTCTTCGTTCGTATGCTTTGATCACCGTTTTCCGAGTCTCATCTGTCATGCGCACGGAGCCAAGCGCATCCGAGAATCCAGATGCATTGATTTCACCGTTATTAATCACTGTTTGCACTACCGAATCTGCAATCGGAGCCCTGAATTCCTCCATCAAATCCAGAGCCAATGCCGGTTTATTCCGTTTGCTGCTATGCAAGAAACCAGCATGCGGATCAAGACCGCAGGAAATCAAAGCTCGCACACAATCCGACAACAATAATGTGTATGTAAAATCAAGCAGTGCATTCAACGCGTCTGGAGCGGGTCTACGCATACGGGCAATCCAAGGCCACTCAGCTTGACGATCAGTTTTAATAAGATGCTCGAATTGAGAGAAATACAACGCTGCAGACTCTCCTTCGAGACCAAGTATGTCCTGCCAACGGTTCGCATTTCCAACCTGTTTCTCAATATGTCGCAGTTGCGGCAATACTGGATTGTCCGATTCTGACCGTCGCAGCAAAACAGATTGATTGTGTATTTTTGCGACGATAAATTCACGTGCAAGACCAAGCCGTCCTTCATGGGAAGCTACGTGCTGGTCAACACGTTGCTCCCCGTTTGGTCCATAAGAGGGAATGGACCATCCGTACATTCGTCCTGTTCCACTGCACCAAACTATGGGAATATCACGCCACATCAACTCACGGATTAGCCCACTTGACAAATCGGTATTGCCGTAAATCTGCAAACCTTGCATGGTATCAATTGGAATAGAAGCAAGTTCTTCGCCATTTTTCTGAACAATCATTCTTCCGGATCTTGTAAAGGCTTTTGCTCCAGGAGTAGCAAGATGCGTTACTTGATTATCTGGAGACGAAACCATCACTCGATGCGCGACAGCACATAACTTGCGTTCTTCCGGCAGACAAATCCCTACATGTGAGCATCGCATACAACGAGCGCTGTCCTCTAATGGCTCAGGAGCTTGTTCCGAATTAATTAACGTTCGAGTTTCTTCCACCGCTTTATGCGCGTTTTCATAATCTTCTTCGTCAAGGTCAACTTCAACCCGCCGATGGTGCGTGGTGAAAAATATTTCAGTACCAGCTACATGAAAACCCATATTTTCAAGACATGCAGCCTGTAAAGCAAGCTGTGTACGCATTGCGGGCGTAACTATCATCGCCCGCTTCACAGGCGTCGCTTTATATTCACGAATAACGATTCCGCTATCCGTCATTTTTGCAGCATCCAGCTTGCCGCTGACGCCCCATTCCTCATGCCTGATATTCACGGCTTGATACGAATCCGCATCAGGAGCGCCATCAGTACGGTCAACCTTGCGATGATCATATGTTCCTCGCATGATTTGATCCGAATCGACTTTTTCTCCTACCGCTTCCAACCACGCTCTGCGCGGGCAGAACATGTAATTGGCAACCAAGCTAATCGGAATAGGGTCGTCATCCATAGCTTTCTCCTTGTTATTCCATTTGTTTTACTGGGATGATTTCACCAGGCTCCAGCCATCGTTCCGGAGCACTTTTGTTATCAGACATGAACTGATTGAAAAGGCAACAGGCAGGAACACCTTTTTCTTCAAGCCAGTCAGATGCCGCACTCATTACTTGGTCTCCCCTGAAACGAGCCTGCTGAATACCGAATTGCGCAAGCGCTTCGCTACGTATAACGGAACGGTATTTCGCAGTTGTCCAGTATTGATCGAACAACGGAAGAATCGCGAAACGAATTGGGCCTTTAATCTGGAACATTGCCGCGCTACTGTCACGAGACATTTCGCTTCCAATAGTCGTAACACGCGTCGGAAAGGCGGAAACGCCAATCAATGCGCACCATGCACGCGCATTGTCGGTTTTCGATGGAGCGTGAAGGCCCGTGGCAGCACGGCTAAATGCTTTATTGCCACCAACCTCATCCTCAATTGTCGTACCAAGCAATCCATCCCGAACTTTTTCGATGGGTCGTGCTGCAACCTTTTGGGCCAAAGGAAACAAACGACCTCCGATGAATTCTTGCCCTTTGTTTCGCGTCACCATTTCCCAACGAGAAGCCCCGAAATCAGAACGTAAACTATGATTAGTTTGCTCACCTGACCAGTATGAAGGCTGCCCCAGTGCGCCGAAGTAACGGTAATCGCCGAATGTTTCCATGGCGTCAACCGCAGCTTCTCGATTTCTTTGAAGTTTTTCCCAGCCATAAGGAACACCCAAATTGCTTAGCCTCGGTGACATTGTGGCATGGAACGCCCCACTTGGCTTGTCGGATTCATTTGAAACCGTATAGTCGTCTTGAGAAGTCAACGGCAAAGATTGAGACCACCGCTTAGCATGTTCACTCACAACCTTCGATATTTGATCGATATCCAAATCATCATTCGTCTTTATCTCAAAAGCCTGCAAATCATCCAGCCATCGAAATAGGCAAACACGATCAGGATTAGCATCTTCAAGAATGGATGCAAGACCGACCATAAGCAAATGCGAGAATGCGTCGGTCGCATCCGCAGAAATGACAACACTCATCACAGCCCCTCCTTCGAACATGTAATATCCGCAGCGCGAAGCAAAGCTTCAAGGTAAGAAACTCCCCAGAAACCATACCTTTGATTGGTATGGTCGATGAGGGTCTCCCACTCACCGGTTTCGAACAATCGGTCGGAAAGCACATTCAATTCCGGATTCATTTCGCGGGAAGAACCACCCTCCACAGGAAGCAGATATTCAGTCCCATACTGGAAAGATGCACGTCCGTGGCCATGTGATGTGCCTATGAGTCGTGCGACAAGCTGCTTGTCGGTTTCTTCCATATCTCGCAACCGTTCATTCGTTTTGCTGGCTTGAAGGAATTCCGCAACGGAACGTTGCTCATGACGCCAACCATGCAGTCGATATTCGTTACGAAGTCCCCGCTCTTTGGCATGCGAAATAAAGTACCGGCTCTTTGCCCAAAGTTCCGTTTCCTGCACCTCGCGATCATTACGAAGCAGTCTCTGGAAACGCCTGTCTTTCTTGCCCTCATCATGATATTCACCGGCAATACGCAAATCATTGGTCAAAGTATCATCAAGCCCGACAGCTTTACCAAGCGCTTGTGCACGCCAAGCTACATGATCTTGATGGCCTTCTTTCCTGCGAAGATTGGAATCATTCGATATTCCTCCTAGAAAAAGAGTCTTTTTCCTAGAGACTATGATTTCCTGATCAGATTCAGAATCTGGCGCATTTTCAGAAGCACTGCTTACGATCCATCTGACTTCACGGATAATCTCATTGCCATCAACATCAAAACAAGAATGTTCTCGTTCAAAACAAAGCAAGGAGCACTCCACCGAACTTGTCGACTCCGCTGCCGCAGCTGCACGAATCAGTCTTAACGACTCTTGCATGTCGTTTTGCACTTTGTCAGAAAGGACTTCAGCATTGTGCTCGCCAGAGATTTCTTCAATATTTTGAATATGCTGAAATGCTTCAATCTCTTTCGGCTTAAGCGAAATGTCATTGATGACCATGATAGAGGAGCCGCATTTGTTAAAAACATCCTCTACCGTAGAAGAACCTTCTGGATCAAAAATCGCAACATTCTCAGTGAATGTAGAGAAAACTCTTTCAAAATCATCAAGGATAAGTATGTCGCCAGATTTGATCACAGCATGCTCGGCATCTTGCACATGCATGCATATCACACGATGACCTTCAGGTTCCGAGGCGCGATATCTGAATACTCTATGTGGAAAATCGATTTTATCTTTTCCACCATGCTCATTGTCAGCCTCGACCCGAGCACCTCTCCTTCGCGACTTATTGTCTTCCTTCTCCAAACATTTAAAGAACTCTTGAAGTCCACGCCATTTTCTAACGGGGAATAACTCGTCATTCTCAGGCTGCGCCATTTCCAGAATTCGAATAGCCGACATGTCATTCCATGGCAAATTTCTCACCACGATATTAATGTCAGGACCACTGGAATTAAGATCATCCCGTAACCATAGATTGAGGTCCGCACGTCCCTGTTGAAGATCAACCCCACACAGGTTGGCACATAAATTCTCATCTGTGACAGATAGATTCTCAACATCCCATAGTTCCAAACGCTGGATTAAAAGTCTGTCGGGATCTTCCCGAGGTACCATGGTTTTTCCTACGGACCATGCGCTGATGCTCGGCTTTCCAGTTTCTGCATCTTCCAAGGAATTTAGCCAAGTCTGCGCCTTTATAATATCTTCAGGCTTGTAAGGAACAGTCTCGTCAGATTGCTTCTTTTCAGAAAGCTTCTGCAAATCAACGCCAAATATGTAGATAAGGCCTTCAGATCTCAAGCCACGACGATTCACACGGCCGGCACGTTGAACCAACGCAGATCCAGGAGCAATCTCAGTCACCATATTTGCAAAATCGATATCAACGCCGACTTCCAAAGTCTGTGTGCCGATAATGCAGCAAGGAGCCTCATCTGGTTTTAGCTCAGAAAGAGAATGCAGCTTATCGGCCACTTTTCTTTTGTCGTATGCACGCATTGGACCGATATAAACGTCAATAGGCTTTTTGATGCCATTCTTTTTGCATAGTTTTTCGAGTTTGTCAGCAACGAGGTTGGCTTTTTTAACTGTGTTGAGAATGCATCCAAGAACATGGGGACCTGAATCGCTGTATTCATCAGCCTCGATATTGGAGTGAATCAGAGAAAGGCACTGCTCAACAATTGCATCTATCTCATCTTTCGACTTCTCAAAATCACAAGTTACAACAACTGGTTTTGACTGGTTAAGACGCTTTTCGAGCATAACGTCAGTTGTGAAATCAGATTCAAGGACAGAAATCGCATTATCAGTATCTTCAGAAACTGGGGTTGCAGTCGTTTCTACAACTTGTAAAGGAGATACTTGTCGAGCAATCGGAGCATCAGCCATGTTTTCGATACGTGCCACTTGCTGTGCGGTTTTTAATAATTGCTGGCTCAGATGAGCTTCATCAACAATCAACACTGTGTCGTATGCAAGCAATCCAGCTTCCATAGAACGCATGGTACGACTAGTGCCGTAGCCACGAAACAGCAAGCGGCTTCCGAACATGTCAGGAGTAGCACAAATCACAGCACAGGTCTGCGGATAATAGCGCCACTCTCGGTCCGGACTGATACTGCCTCGCAATTCAACAGCAATCATCCGCGGAATCGCAGAATCGCTTTTAGTTCCATCATTAATAGCTGCACGAAGTTTTAAACCGTCTCGATATACGTCAAGCCCGTCATTGGCGACATGCTCAATCTGCATTTTGTCCTGTAACGCACAAGCTTCATCAAATTGATCATCAACCAATGAACGACGATTTACCGTAAGCGCCAAACGACGAGGAATGTTTCGCAATGGTAAATCGAAGAGACCGTTTCCTTCCACGAGAGAAAGGCCTGCCATAGCATTAAGGAACACATGGATATCTATCACACTGGTTTTCCCAGAAGCGGTTGGAGCGCCAATACTTCGAGGCCAATACCCATGCTCTGCAACATACAGCATCAATCTAATCTGCCATTGATAAGGTGTACGAACAGGCAAATTCGATTCATGACTTGAATGAACCGCAGCGATGAATTCTTTGAACTTAGCAGTCAGGTATTGCCGCTGCTCCAGACTCATTTCAGCCATGTTGGAATCCCCTTTTCGAAATCATCATCCGATTGACACACGCTTACGGCAAAATCCGCCGGCACAAGGAAACCTCCACCCAAATGGCGACTCTGACCGATTGCCATAGCCGCACAATCCAGAGACTCACCGACATCAGAAATCGCAATCAACGCATTCATACCATGCAAAATGTTGGAACCGTTCGCACGATGCACATAATCCGTCATGTTGGCACGATGAACGGTACGATAATTGTAAATACGGAAATGCGAGGTCTTCGCGCTCACCGCATCAACAATGTTCCAATAGCGTTCCTCTCGACTTCCTTCCGACGATTGCGGATATTGCGAACGCCAAACATGTCCAATCGACAAACAAAGAGCCTCATAGACTCCCCATTTGCGATGCAACTTTATGTCAGGAATAGGGCGTGTCTCAGCGATGGCCATCGGTCTGACCGCCCAATATCGACACATTCCCGGCGCTACTGGCTTCCAGAAATGCTCGGCATCAACCGTTGTGACTTTCCCGATACGCAAAGTCGACTTTTCCGGAGCATAGTACAACGATTTGCCTTCAGCTCCGGCACAGACATCGCGCAACTTGCCAATGTCGCCTTTAGACATATCTGAAGGAATCAAAATAAGAAAACCAGGATTCAACTTCACAACATCGTCTCGGATTTGTTGACTATACCGCTGCTTGAAATCGGCATCAATAATCTGAATGGACACGTTATTGGCCGGTCTGGCTATGCCTGGAGCATATTTACCCACCAAAGCCGGCGATGGATCAATTCCCCACTCCTTTACTAGAAAACGATGCAGTGCCACAGCCCAATTGACAAATTCGGATTCCTGAGGTTTCCATTCAGATGAATTTTTAATGTCACCATTGCATGCAATTGCATTGATTTCCAAGTATAAAGCCATCACCCAAGGAGCTTTAAGCACTTCCCTCTGCTTCCGAGCAGCCGAAGAAAGATACCTAGCTTTGCCTTCCGTTTGAGCAAGTGGATACTCATTAAGGAAATTCTGCTCGTCCTCTTTGTCGCTAACAGTAAGGTTTTTCTTACCCTTCGGTTTGGGATTCGCTGCCACAAAAGCCTGCTTCAAATCATCAAGACGCCCCTTTTTAGGGTAAGCAACAGGCTTTCCCCTCTTTCGAATATTCGTTAATGCCGAATCGGGGGAAAGTGTCCATAACTGTTCATCGACGCCAGAAGGAAGAACATAATCCTCATAAGTATTCAGCTCCACCGGAGAACAAGCTTCGCCTAGATAAGGAACTTCATTGCAAAGCCAGCTCAACACCATTCTCGCTGTAGATGAGGGGCATTCATGCCATATCCAAGTCAGCAATCTTCCAGATTCAGGATGCTGCTCATATGCAGTGGCTATGTGGGCTGTAGTAGATGAAACTTTATCTTTCGGTTTTTTTCTATTCTGGACATTGCCTTTATTTCTATAGGCAACAGCCCTGCTATCAGCTTTAACAGCGTGTGGGAGCAGCATTCCCTGAGGTGGATTATCCTCAAGCCAGTTCAAAGCCTCTCGAATCTGATCGTCCGTCAGATTACGATTGGCATCAACCTGTTCAAAACCGAAAGTCAAGTATGCCACCGAAACAAGCGCAGAATACAAGCGGCAAAGTGAAGGAAACTCTTCCGGTCTGCCACCAGAATCACTGCCCTGATAAAAACCAAGCGGAAAATAAGCCGATATCGCGAAAGCCATATCAGTTTCCCTTTTCATCATCTTCAGCAGAAGCATTGGCAAGCACCGCAGGATTACCTTCCACAAGGAATTCCTGCCCCTCCCAAGTGATTCCCGCCTTTTCATGAGCCTGCGCGTAAGCCTCTTCCAAAAGTTTTTCAGCCATTCCAGCAGTAAGAGGTTCCAATTCCTCCTTCTCGCCATAGCGCTTGTTCAACATGACAGTCGGCTTGCCGGTCTCCGCAAGGAAGCAATTCGCACGGATGAAAGGATTCTCATCATAACCGGCAATATCACGCAGAAGTACAGCGAGAATTAATGCACGAATCGCAGCATCCCCTTCAACACCCTTGCCGAAATGGAATGTACGCACGGTAGCGAAGCTCAGCACACGGGTGGAGATGACTTTCCGGACAGAAACACCGTCTAGAACGTCTTTTTTAGCACTTGGTGGAATGGCACCCAAACCGATGGTCGAACCCTTGCCCGATTTCTTGAAACTTGTTTTAGTCTTGTCGCTTAGGTCAATACTGTCACCAACAATCTTCTGACGGTCAGCTTCGGTAGATACAATCACGCTCGCCCCAACTGGATCAATGCGTCCGCCCGCACGATGGATTACAGGGTCTTCTTCTTGTTCGACCAGAATGGCATATGTTTCGCCAACCATAACAGAAGGAATCCTCAGCTGATTCTTACTGCGAGTGGAGTCCCATCCACCGAAAATGACCGTCTCCGGAGAAAGTTCGAAAATCGGCAGCAGATTATCCAAAGTCGAATTACGCGCCTTCACATATTCCTCCGCCTTGGAAGTAGATTCACCCTTATAACTTCCGACACGAATATGGCCATCGAAGCCACGATGTGGAAGCTGATTATCATAGACAACTTCCTTTCCGGCATCGGTATCATACTGAACCGCAATGCGAGGCATTTTTGAAAGAACGCCCTCACCATTCCGCATGGCTTCCGTTGTCGTTTCCTCAGCACGATTAGCAAAAGAACCCTTGGAATCAATCATCACCGTCTTCACCGGCTTTTCTTGATCTTCCTCATAGCGTTTTGCAAAAATATATGTCGCATTACCTCGGTCATCGACATACTTCGCAGGTGCGATCACACCATCCGGACCACTTGCAGGTTCCAGCTCCTGCCGCATCGTCAAACTGCCAGCTCCACCAACATGAGCAGCCGCATTCAAATCTTCAATAGTAAGCGCACGCATTCTAGCGTCCTTTCTTTCCCATACGAACAACCGTGTCCATATTGTTAAATATCAGTGTAGAGTGTGTTGGTGCACATGACGGATACGCCACGCGCACCAACACAGAAAAGAAGTCTTTTCCGCCAAGGGAAAAGAATTGCTTGAATCTAAATCCGAAGCAAATAAAAACAATTCCTCAATGAAGTCCTTATTCATGGGTGGAAAACACATCTATGCCCTTCACCCACACTAACGCCATGCATGTTCTATTTATTCACAAGAACAAGCACGACGATAGCAAGAATAAGCGTTATCGCATTACCCATATGCCTCCTTTCGTTTTATCCAATACAGAAGTTTCGCCAATACTAGGCTTAACGAAATTCCCGCACAACATGCACCCTACCACAATTCACAAATATTGCAAGTTCAGGAAATACCTTAAAATCCAAATTAAATAAATACTATATAAGAAGTTATATGCCAACTACACTTATATGAGTGTAAAAGCAGCAAAATCATACACAATATACAGAAAAGAAAAAGCCGGGAACGGGAACGACGGTTGAAACCGACGAACTCGACTCCCGGCATCGCGACTGCTTCTCAAAGATGTGCGCTTGACTCACATGGATGGTACTGAGAACCATTCGCTTGCGATCTGCTTCCGCGCACGTGCCAGCGCAACGTAAATACGTCGCAGGCACACGGCAGACACAAATCAAGTCTGTATAAATCTTCCAGCCGGTGTAAAAGCCAGCCGAAAAGCCACAGGCTACTCTAGTCGCACGGTCGAATAATCACAAATCGATCGCAAAACCATGGAACAGCATACGCATCCATGTTTTGTTACCCGGACATGGAGGTTACGGTAACAAAATGCGGAAAAGCGAGCCAGAAGCCGAAGGTTAGGACTGAAGGAATACAGACTGAAGGAATACAGACTGAAGGATATAGGGTGGGACAACGACGTGAAAGGGGTCCTGCCGTTTAAACGGCAGGACCCCTTCGCATCAAGACGAAATCAGCCCAATCAAGCCAAATCCGCACAACCCGGTCAATTCAGCCAAACCAACCCAATCCCAACCGGATCGCACCAACCAATTCGGCCAATCCGGTCGACTTAGTTGAATCGACCAAGCGGAATCAGCCCAACTGATTCACCCCAACCAAAATCAGGCCTTGGCAACCTCGATGGCGGGCTCGGAGCCTTCGGCGCCGGCAACAACGTCAAGCGAGTCGGCGAGCGTGTCGGCGGACACGAGATCGCGGAACTGCTCGACCTTCGCCACGTCGCCGGCCGGGACGGTCAGCTTCAGCGCGATATGGTCGGAGACCTCGAGACCGGCGGCCTTACGGGCGTCCTGCACGGAGCGGATCACGTCGCGGGCGTAGCCTTCGGCAACCAGATCGTCGTTCAGCTCGGTGTCGAGGATCACGAAACCGCCGGTCGGCAGGGCCGTGGACACGGAGTTGGCGGCCTCTTCGGCGTTCTGTTCCTCCACGCTGTTGATCAGCTCGTACTCGCCCTCTTCCAGCGTAATGTCGCCGTTCGGGGTCTCGCACACCGGAGCGCCGGAAGCGTCCACATGCCATGCGCCGGACTTGGAGGCCTTGATGGCGAACTGCACGTCCTTGCGCAGGCGCTTGCCTGCAACGCGGGCGTTCACGCGCAGCTCGTGGATGATCTTCAGGCCCTGGGAGCCCGCATCCTCAAGCGTGCACAGCTCCACGTTCTTGACGTTGAGCTCGGACTTCAGAATCTCGTCGTACGCGGCCACGGCGGCGGTATCCTCCACCACCACGGTGAGCTTGCTCAGCGGCTGGCGCACGCGGATCTGCTTCGCCTTACGCATGGACAGGGTGCTGGAGACGACCTCGCGCACCTTTTCCATGGCGTTCACCAAAGCCGGATCGTCGACGAGCACGCGGCCAAGTTCGGTGGCTTCGCCGGTCTTCTCGTCGGCCAGGAACGGCCAGTCGGCCAGATGCACGGATTCGCCTCCGGTCAGGCCGCGCCACACGGATTCGGCTTCCATCGGGGCAAGCGGCGCAAGGACGCGCATGAACACCTCAAGCACGGTGTACAAGGTGTTGAACGCGTTCTCGTCTTCCTCCCAGAAGCGGTCGCGGTTGTTGCGGATGTACCAGTTAGTGAGCATGTCGATGAAGTCGGACACGGCGTCGCATGCATCGGAGATCAGGAACTGGTCCAGCGAGGACTGGGTCTTTTCGACCAGTCGGTGGGTACGAGCCAGCAGGTAACGGTCCATTTCCGGCAGCGATGCAACTTCGTCGGCGCGCAGCTGGCGGGCGTCGTAACCGGCACCGTTCTTCGCCGCGTTTGCGTACAGCGTGAAGAAGTAGTAGGAGCTCCACACCGGCAGCATGACCTGGCGCACGGTGTCGCGGATGCCATCCGCGGTCACGATCAGGTTGCCGCCGCGCAGGATCGGCGAGCTCATCAGGAACCAACGCATGGCGTCGGAGCCGAAGTCGTTGAACACGCCGTTCACGTCCGGGTAGTTGCGCAGGTGCTTCGACATCTTCTGTCC
>OLPU01002025.1_pt1 | contig 14056 bp, 11 predicted proteins | sample 1673111 | NCBI WGS metagenome assembly OLPU01 (sample SAMEA3136755, study PRJEB25190) | human gut metagenome | reverse complement strand
TATTATTTTAATATAAAAATTTTATAGGTTAATATATTAACAGAAATAAAGATAGATTATAAAACAGATGAAACAATTATAAAGTTATATATTTTAAATATAGGGGGATTACGACTTTGAATAAAACAAATTTAAACGAAAAAAGTAAAATGGATTTTATGGTTATAGGATTCGCGATTTTCTCAATGTTATTTGGAGCAGGGAATCTAATATTTCCACCATTTTTAGGATTTATGACAGGATCTGCATGGATTGTAGGGTTTATAGGTTATGTATTAGCAGACATAATCCTAGGCGTATCAGGAATTATGACATCTTTAGATCATGACTATGAAAAAGATGGTGCAGTATCAATATCATCTAGAGTTGATAAAAGAATAGGCTTACTATTAGGTTTAACAATGATTACATGTATAGGACCAGCAGTTGTTATACCAAGAACTGCAGCTACAACTTTTGAAATAAGTATATTACCGCTATTACCTAATTTTAATCCACTAGTATTTTCAATAATATTCTTTTTAATAGTTATAGCACTTACAATAACAAAATCAAAAGTAGTCGATGTAATAGGAAAAGTATTAACACCAATACTTTTAGTATCATTAGCTATATTAATAATAAAAGGTATTGCTACACCAATAGGAGATATGAGCCAAGTTCCACAAATAGAAAACAACGTATTTGCAGAAGGTATAGCTCAAGGATATCAAACAATGGATGCTTTAGGAGCAGTAGCACTTGCAGCACTTGTAATGAACTCAATAATCTCTAAAGGATATACTAATAGAGCCGAAAAACGTAAAATATTAATAAAATCAAATGCAGTAGCAGCTATATTTTTAATATTAGTTTATGGAGGATTATGTTATATAGGAGCTACAGCATCAACTAGTCTTGACCCAGAAATAGGACAAACTTTACTGCTTACAACATTAACTCATTTAATAATGGGGTATTGGGGAAAAGTTTTATTAGCTATAATAGTATTCTTTGCTTGCCTTACAACAGCAGTTGGATTAACTTCAGTAGCAGCAGAATATTATGAAGAAGTATCAAAAGGAAGATTAAGCTATAAGGTTTTAGTAGTAGCTATTTGTGCTATATCAACTGTAATATCAACTGTAGGAGTAAGTAATATTATAAAAGTTGCAGGACCATTACTAGATATAATCTACCCAGTTGCAGTAACATTAATAGTATTAACACTAATGAGCAACAAAATAAAAAGCAATGCAGTCTTTAATATATCAGCAATAGTTGCATGTTTATTCGGTGTAATGAATGTTTTAAAAGTAGGGTTTATACAAAGTCTACCTTTAGCTGAAGTTGGATTAAGCTGGGTAATTCCAGTATTGATAGTATCTGTAATATCTATTGTAGTTACATCAAGCAAATCAAATAAAGGTGAAAAATTAAAAGATACTCAAATTTCATAAATATAATTAGATTAAAAATGCTTCTTTGGATTTTATATAAGATAAAATTCGAAGAAGCATTATCTATTTTTTTAAAATGATAAATAAAATAAAAATAAATTATTGACTACTGTAAAAAAATAGTATATACTTGTAATAGAAATGGAGAAGTACTCAAGTGGCTCAAGAGGATCCCCTGCTAAGGGATTAGGCTGGGTTAACCGGTGCGAGGGTTCGAATCCCTCCTTCTCCGCCAGTAAGCTCTGATGATTTCATCAGAGCTTTTTTTGTATTTTATTTATAAAGTATTAAAATTCAGAATTTATCCACTAAATCTTAATATTAAAAAAACAAATAAAAAAAATAAAAGATAATGAAATTTATTCTATACAATTCTGATAAAAAATATTATAATATTCTTTGTCGGAAAAAATTAGAATAATATGCATTATTTATAAATAATGTGTAAATATAAAATCGGGGAGGGAAAAAATTGGAGGAAGAAGTAATAGACTTAAGGGAGTATCTTTCTATTATTAAGAAAAAATGGTTTATAATGGCGATATTATGCGTTGTATGTGTAGCAGCAAGCGCAGTATACAGTTTCTTTATCGCAAAACCAGTATACCAAGCAGAGACAACATTAATTGTAAAGACTGAGAAAACAGAGGGTACAAATACAGTAACAAGTGATCAAATTAAAACCACTCAACAATTAGCTGTAACATATGGGGAAATAATAAAATCAAGAAAAGTTTTAGACGATGTTATAAAAAACTTAGATTTAGATGAATCATATGGTCAATTATCTGGGAAAATATCTGTTTCAACAGTTTCAGACACACAGATAATAAAAGTATCAGTTCAAGATACAAATAAGTCTAATGCAGCAAAAATAGCAAATGAAATACCAAAAGTATTTGCTAAGGAAGCTATAAGAATAGCTGATGCAAACGGTGTAGAAGTTATAGACAAAGCTCAAACACCAGTAAATCCAGTTTCACCAAATAAAAAGATGAATATCTTAATAGCAGGTGTGCTAGGTGTAATGATAGGATTATTTATTATATTTATAATAGAATTCCTAAATACAAAAATAAAAACACCGCAAGATATAGAAAAGGAATTGGGACTTCCTTTACTAGGTGTAATACCAGAAGAATTATAAAAATAAATACATAGGGAGATAATATGGGAAAAATAACGAGTTTAGAAAAACCACAATCAAACATATCAGAAGCATATCGAACTATAAGAACGGGGATAGAATTCTCTAATTTAGATAAAAATTTAAAAGTAATTTGTGTAACAAGCTCTAAAAAAGACGAGGGAAAAACAACTGTTTTATGCAATTTAGGAGTAAACTTTGCAAAAATAGACAAAAAAGTTCTTTTAATAGATGGGGATTTAAGAAATCCAACAGTTAACAAATTATTTGATACAAAAAATGCACAAGGCCTAATGGATATATTATTAGGACGAAAAAATATTGAAGAATGTATAAAGAAAACTACACAGGAAAACCTATACGTTTTAACAGGAGGAACAATACCTCCAAATCCTGCAGAAGTTTTATCTTCAAAAAAAATGAGCCAGTTTATAGAGTCTATAAAAGATGATTATGATTATATATTTATAGACACTCCACCAGTTGGGATAGTGAGTGATGCATCTATAATATCTTCATATTCAGATGGAGTTATATTTGTAGTAGGCTCTGAAGAAGTAGATTCAAACTTAGCCAAAGTGGCAAAAGAAAGACTAGATAGTGTAAATTCAAATATACTAGGCGTTATTCTTAACAAATATAAAACAGAGACAAATAGCGAATATTATAATTATTACTATCATAGCCAAGAAGAAAAGAAAAAGAAGAGAAAAAGAAAATAATTTTTGTTTATAGAGAGGGGGAGTATTAATGGAAAAAACAATCTCTAAAAACAAAAATACAGATTTAAATGAGATTTTAGAGAGGGAATCAAATTTATATCTTTTTATAAAAAGGAGCATAGATATCATATGCTCTTTAGCTGGGATAATAGTATTATCACCAATATTTTTAATAGTATCCATTCTTATAAAAATAGAAGATCCAAAGGGAAGAATAATTTTCTGTCAGGAGAGAAATGGCCAACATCCAAAAACTTTTAAAATGTATAAGTTTAGAAGTATGGTTCACAATGCCGAAGAATTACTAAAACATTTACAAGAACAAAATGAACAAACAGGTCCAGCATTTAAGATGACTGATGACCCTAGGATAACAAAGGTAGGCAAATTTATAAGAAAGACTAGCTTAGATGAATTACCGCAATTATTTAATGTTTTAAAAGGAGATATGAGCTTAGTCGGACCGAGACCACCAATTCCTAGAGAAGTTGAGCAATATAATTCATACCAAAAACAAAGACTTCTTGTTAAACCAGGACTTACTTGTATATGGCAAGTCAGCGGAAGAAATAATATCGGTTTTGATGAATGGGTAGAGATGGACTTAGAATATATAAAAAATAGAAATTTATTATTAGATATAAAATTGATTTTAAAAACAGTTAAAGTACTGTTTGGGGACAGTAATGCATCTTAGGGAGTGTAAGTAAATGAGGGAATATATAAAAAAGTACAATGAATGGATGAATAATCCATATTTTGATGATGAAACAAAACAAGAACTAAAAGCAATTCAAAACGACGAAAAAGAAATAGAAGATAGATTTTACAAAGAATTAGAATTTGGAACTGGAGGACTTAGGGGAGTTATTGGTTATGGAACTAATAGAATCAACAAGTACACAGTGAGAAAAGCTACTTTTGGACTTTGTAATTATATCTTAAAAAAGTGTAAAGAAGACGGTCAGAAAAGAGGCGTAGTAATAGCCTATGACAGCAGACACAAATCAAAAGAATTTTGCATAGAAGCGGCAAAGACATTAGCAGCTTGTGGAATAAAAGCTTATATATATGACAGCTTGAGAAGCACACCGCAATTATCATTTTCCGTAAGATACTTAAATTGTGTAGCAGGTATAGTAATAACTGCAAGTCACAATCCACCAGAATATAATGGATACAAAGTTTATTGGTCAGATGGAGGGCAAGTTTGTCCCGATATCGCAAACGAAATAATACAAGAAGTAAACAAAATAGAAGATTACAGCAAAATACCAACTACTAAACTTGGCGATAATTTAATTCAAGTATTAAATAAAGATATAGACAAAGCATTTATAAATGAAGTAAAAAAACAAATAATAAACCAAGATATAATCGACAGAGTTGGAGACAAAATAAAAATAATCTACACACCGATACATGGAACAGGCAATATTCCAGTAAGACAAGTTTTAAAAGAAGCTGGATTTAAAAATGTAGAAGTTGTAAAAGAACAAGAATTACCAGATAGTAATTTTTCTACAGTTGAATATCCAAACCCAGAAGAAAAAGCAGTATTCGAAATAGCTATAAATATGGCAAAAGAATCTGGTGCCGACATAATACTAGGAACAGATCCAGATTGTGACAGGGTTGGAGTTGTAGTAAAAAACAACGAAGGAGAATATGTAGTACTTAACGGTAACCAAGTTGGTTCATTATTAGTAGACTATGTAATCAGTAATAATAAAGAAAAAATATCAAATGTAGTAAATCCAACAATAGTAAAAACAATAGTTACATCAGAACTAGGAGCTAAAATAGCAAAAGAAAATGGTGTTGATTGTATAGACACATTAACAGGGTTCAAATTTATTGGAGAAAAGATAAACGAATTTGAACAAAATAAAGAGAGAACATTTGTAATGGGTTATGAAGAAAGTTACGGATACTTAGTAGGAACTCATGCAAGAGATAAAGACGGAGTAGTATCATCACTATTAATATGCGAGATGGCAGCTTATTACTACGATAAAGTAATGACTTTATACGAAGGGCTTCAAGAAGTATATAAAAAGTACGGATATTATAAAGAAGAATTAAAATCTATAACTTTAAAAGGAATTGATGGCATGAAACAAATTCAAAATATTATGAATAGTTTCAGAATTTCAGACATAGCTTCAATAGCCGATATAAAAGTTAGTGAGATTAGAGATTATAAAAAAGGAATAAACGACCTTCCAAAATCAGACGTTCTTAAGTTTGTGTTAGAAGATGGAAGTTGGATAGCTGTTAGACCATCGGGAACAGAGCCAAAGATTAAGTTCTATTTTGGATGTAATGGAGATAATCAAGAGATTGTTGATGAGAAATTGGATAGGATAATAGAAGATATAACAAATAGAGTTACTATTTAAATGTCAAATTACATAAGATTCTTACAATTTAATTATATTAATGATTTATTATGATGAGTTAGTAATAATAAATATTTATAAAAGAAGAATCGAATTTATAAAACACAATAAGTTAAAATATAGTAAAAAAGGTAACATAAGGGAGAAATGCAAATGAAGAAAATTAAGGTGATGAGTGTTTTTGGCACAAGACCAGAAGCTATAAAGATGGCTCCTCTTGTAAAAGCACTAGAAAATGATGGTAGATTTGAATCTATAGTGTGTGCAACTGCTCAGCACAGAGAGATGCTAGATTCAGTTTTAAAAATATTTGATATTAAGCCACAATATGACTTAAATATTATGGCTCATGGACAAACAATTATAGATATTTCTAATAAAGTACTTAAAGGTGTAGATGATGTAATAAAAAAAGCTGAACCACATATAGTATTAGTTCATGGAGATACATCTACAACATTAAATGGGGCATTAGCTGCTTTTTATAACAAAGTTCCAGTAGGACATGTTGAAGCAGGCTTAAGAAGTAATGACATGTATTCACCATTCCCAGAAGAAGCAAATAGAACATTAACTGGTGCGATTACTAATTTGCATTTTGCACCAACTAAAACTAATGAAAATAATTTACTTTCAGAAGGTATAAATAAAGAAAAGATATATGTTACTGGAAATACAGTAATAGATGCTCTATTAAGTGTTATTAATGAAAATCATATATTTGAAGATAAAACTTTAAATAATATTGATTTTGAAAATAAAAAAGTTATACTGCTAACAACTCATAGAAGAGAAAATTGGGGAGAACCAATGGAAAATATCTTCAAAGCTATGATTGAGTTAATAGAAGGTAATAAAGATGTGGAAATTATATTCCCTATGCATAAAAACCCAGCTATCAGAGAGTTAGCACATAAATATTTTGATAAATATATGGGAAGAGTTCACTTAATAGAACCATTAGAATATATTGAATTTACTAATTTAATGGCTAAGGTATATTTAATAATGACTGATTCGGGAGGAATCCAAGAAGAAGCACCTGCACTTGGTAAGCCGGTTATGGTACTGAGAACAGAAACTGAAAGACCAGAAGCAGTTGAAGCTGGAACTGTCAAATTAGCAGGAATTGAAAAAGAGGCTATAGTCAATATAGCAAATGAACTAATAACTAAAGAAGATACATACCAAACTATGGCACAAGCAACTAATCCTTATGGAGATGGAAAAGCTTGTGGAAGAATTCTAGATGTGATAGAAGACAATTTTAGATTTGAAAGAGGGGAAAGATAAAATGGGTAAATTAAATGTTATAGGATTAGGATATATCGGGTTACCAACATCATTAATGTTTGCAGCTAATGGAATAGAAGTAGTTGGTACAGATTTAAACACTAAGCTAGTAGATACTTTAAATGAAGGTAAATTAACTTTTGAAGAAGAAGGGTTAGAAGAAGTATTTAATAAAGCTTTATCAAAAGGAATTGAATTCAAGACAGAATATGAAAAAACTAATAAATATATAATAACAGTTCCAACACCATATATGGCTACTTCAAAACAAATTGATGCCACATATGTTGTTGCAGCTACTAAGCAAGTATTAGAAGTTTGTGAACCAAATACAATACTTGTAATTGAATCAACTATCTCACCGGGAACTATTGATAAATTTGTTAGAACTATAATAGAAGAAAAAGGATTTGAAGTAGGAAAAGATATACATTTAGTACATGCTCCAGAAAGAATAATACCAGGAAATATGGTTTATGAACTAGAAAACAATGCAAGAACTATTGGTGCAGATTCAAGAAAAGTTGGAGAAGAAGTTAAATCGTGGTATGAAAGCTTCTGTAAAAATGAAATAGTAGTAACTGATATAAAAACTGCTGAAATGAGTAAAGTAGTTGAAAATACATTTAGAGATATAAACATTGCTTTTGCAAATGAATTAGCTAAAATGTGTGATAGAGAAGGAATGGATGTATATGAACTTATAAGAATAGCTAATAAGCATCCAAGAGTTAATATTTTAACACCTGGTCCAGGAGTTGGGGGGCATTGTATATCTGTTGATCCGTGGTTCTTAGTAGGAGATTATCCAGATATAGTTAATGTAGTATTAGGTGCTAGAGAGGTTAATGATGGAATGCCTCAATATGTATTTGATAAGATTCATAAGATAATGAAAGAACATAATATAACGAATTATTCTAAGGTTGGTTTATATGGGTTAACATACAAAGAAAATGTTGATGATATGAGAGAAAGTCCAACATTACAACTATTAGATATATTTGAAAAATATAATATAGACTCTGTTAAAATTTATGATCCATTTATCAAAGAAAAACAATTTGAAAATCAAGTAATGGATATGGAGACTTTCTTGAAAGATACTGAGCTAGTAGTTGTCTTAGTAAGTCATGATGAAATTAAAAATAATCAAGAATTACTAAGTGATAAAGTTATTTATGATACAAGAAATATAATAGAACACGGAAAAAATATATATAAAATATAGTAGAAATATTAGGTTACAAGTTTTTGTAACCTAATATTTTATTAGGAGGTGTAAGAATATTGGATAGAAGAGTTAAATTTTTAAACACCTATGTTGATGCATTGACTATGGATGAGACTTTAAAAAAAATACAAGAATACATAGAGAGTAAAGCAGGTGTACAACATGTTGTTATAAATGCTGGAAAAGTAAATCTAATGCAAGAAAATGAAGAGCTAACAAGAATAATAAACGAATGTCCATTAATTAATGCAGATGGACAATCTATAGTTTGGGGATCTAAGATATTAGGAAATTCATTACCAGAAAGAGTTGCAGGAATAGATCTATTTACTGAGTTGGTTAAGATATCAGCACAAAATGGATACAGACCATATTTTTTTGGTGCAAAAGAAGAGGTCGTTACTGAAGTTGTAAGAAGATTTAAGCAACAGTATCCAAGGTTAGAAGTTGCAGGATATAGAAATGGATATTTTACAGATGAAGAATCTAAAAGTATTGCTGAAGATATTAGGGAATCAGGTGCGGATATATTATTTGTAGCTTTTAGTTCTCCTAAAAAGGAGTTTTGGATAAAGGAACATATGAAAATTATGAAAGTTCCATTTGCTATGGGTGTTGGTGGTAGTTTTGATGTTATTGCTGGAAAAACTACAAGAGCTCCTAAATGGATGCAAAAGTGTGGTCTGGAATGGTTCCATAGATTTGTTCAAGAACCTAGAAGAATGTTTAAGAGATATATTATTGGTAATATAAAGTTTCTTAAGCTAGTTATTAATAGCAAATAAAGGAGAATTATATGAAAGTTTTAATGATAGGACCAGGAAGAAGATTAAAAGGTGGAATCTCGTCAGTTGTAGAATCTTATTATAATGTTGGACTTGATAAGATAGTTAATTTAGAATATTTAGATACTTTCACTGAAGGAACTAGTATTAAAAAAATAAAGTTTGCAATTAAAGCGTTATTTGAGTTTGATAATTTAGCTAAAAAAAGCGATATTATTCATATTCATATGTCCTCTAGAGGTAGTTTTTATAGAAAAAGCTTATTTATAAAAAGAGCATATAGAATGAAGAAAAAAATAATTCTCCATGTACATGGTTCTGAATTTGAAAAATTTTATGAAGAATGTAATTTTTTAATGCAAAATTATGTTAGAGACATTTTTAGTAAATGTAATAAAGTAATTGCACTATCAGAAGAATGGAAAATTATACTTAGTAATATAGTAGATGCAAATAAGATTGAGGTGTTATATAACTCAATAGAAGTTAGAAAAAATAACTTAGAAAAAGACTATTCAAAAAAGAAAGTATTATTTCTTGGTAGAGTTGGTAAAAGAAAAGGAGCTTATGATATTTTAGAAGTTGCACCCAAGATAATATCTAAACATCCTGATGTAGAATTTATAATTGCAGGAGATGGAGAAGTTGATAGATTTAGAGAACTATGTAATAAAAAAAATATCAATAAAGGTATGAATATTGTAGGATGGATAGATGGAGAAGAAAAAATTAAATTGTTGGATGAAGCAACGATATACTTGCTTCCATCATATAATGAGGGAATGCCTATTTCAATTTTAGAAGCAATGTCATATAGACTGCCTATAATAAGTACTAATATTGGAGGAATACCGCAATTAATTACTAATGAAATTGAAGGGTATCTAATTAATGCTGGAGATATAGAAAATTTAGAGAGGTTAATAAATCAATTACTAAGCAATAGTGAATTAAGAAAAAGATTAGGTAATAATTCTTTTCATAAAGTAAATGAAAAATTTAATTTAGAAAAAAACATATACAGATTATATGATATATATAAAGAATGTTAAGGTGATTGTATGGCTAGTTTAAAATGGTATATTAACAGAGCAAAGATTATGAATATTAAAGAAATTATTCATAGAATAAAGTGCAGAAAATATGATAAAAAAATCCAGTCTGGATACAGACTGGATGAAGACAAATATGCTGTGAATTTTATTGAGTTGCCTAAATTTAATGGAATTGATGAAAAAAATAATAATTTACTATTAAAAAACTGTGATGATATATTGGATAATCATATTGATATTTTTAATATGAAAATTAATTTAAACTATAGTAATAAATTTTTAAGAGATCCATTTTCTAAGAGGCTATGGAATAATGAAATTTACACTAAAGTAAATTTTAGAAAATCTAATTTGGTAGGAGATCCTAAAATAATATGGGAAATAAATAAACAACAATATTTATTAGATTTGGGATTAGCATATCAGTTAACGGCAGATAGTAAGTATTCAGAAAAAATATTAAATGAAATAAATGAATGGATTAATCAAAATCCTGAATATATGGGAATAAATTGGACAAGTGGATTAGAAATATCTTTAAGATGTTTATCTTGGATGTTTTCTTTAAGCTTAATCAAGAGTTATATAATTGATAACAATATATGTATTAATAAAATTCTACATTATCTTAAAGTGAAAACAGAATTGATTTTTAATAAATTATCATTATACTCATCAGCAAATAATCATCTTATTGGAGAAATTACATTGTTGCTGTATACTTCATATTTCATAGAATGTGAAGAGGCAAATAAATGGAGAAATTTATCATTGTATATGCTTAATGAACAAATTAATAATCAATTTTATGATGATGGTATAAATAAAGAGCAATCCATTAATTATCAGGTTCATACTATGGAATTATATTTTTTATGTGAATATATATTAAACTTAAATAACATGACATTAGATGTAAATACTTTAGATATATTAAATAAAGCTTGTATTTATATAGATAAATTATCAGAAAAAGATGGAACGATATTTAATATAGGTGATGAGGATGGAGGATATATACTAAAATTACAAAATTTACCTAATAGTGTTTTGGATATACTACAATTTGGAGCATTAATATTAAAAAAACAGAGCATTTATGTGAATAAAATAAGAGCAATAGATTATAAGTTATTAATGTTATTTGGTGAAAAATATTATACTTTTATCAATGAAAATATTATTAATACTGTATGTATAGATAAAGGATATGTATTTGAAAATGGTGGAATGTATGTCAGGGATGGAAATATAAATGATGTTACATATAAAGCTATGTTTGATTTTGGTAAAATAGGAATGGAACCTCTAAATGCTCATGCACATTGCGATATATTAAGCTTTAATCTAAATATTAATGGTAACCCATTTTTAGTTGATAGTGGAACATATAAATACCATAAAGATGAGGGCTTTAGAGATTATTTTAGAGGAGTTTCAGCGCATAATACAATTAGTATAGATGAAAAGAATCAGTTTGAGTTATTAGGGCCTTTTATATCATCTAAATCACCATTAACAAAATTAGATAAATTATTAAGTGATTATATCCAAGCCAGTTCAGAGTGTTATAAAAAATTAGGGTGTAGAATTACTAGAGCCATATTTTTTGATAATGATTGTATAAGTATTGAGGATACTGTAGTAAACAAATCAAAAAAGAATAGAAAAATAAAAAGCTTTTTTAATATGGAACCAAAAATAGACTGTGAATTGAAGGAAAATAAGATTATTTGTAAGCAGAATAATAGAGAAATAATAATTGAATTTTTAAGTGAAGTTAAACTTAGTTTGGTTAAGGGAAATAAAAAAGATAAAATTGAAGGTTGGTATTCGAAAAAATATTATAAAAAAGTAGAAACATATACCTTAATAATAGAATATGAGATAGAGAAAAAAACAGAGAAAAATATTAAATATAGTATTAAGATTTAACTTAATATTACTTTAAATTAAATTAAGGAGAGTTTGAGAATTGCTATGATGAAGAGTATAAAATTAGAAAAATCATGTTTGAATATGATAATGTATTTTCCTGTTATTTTATTATTTTTTCTTCGCACGTTCATCCCAGTAAGTACAGTCATTTCTGCCGATTATTTCTGAGGTGAATGGGGTTCCGTCATTCTTTTTGTAATGTCTTGTAGCACGGAAAACATATTTCGCGCCAACATACACGATCGGAACATTGAAATATACGATCAGGATATTTCCCAGATCGGAAAACGCCCAGAGGTTTCCAAGTTCCAGTCCTGCAATATTGCACAGGATTCCAAATCCTGCAACAAAAAGTCCGATGCAGCGTACAAAATTAATACATATCTTATCCTTGCGTATACGGTTTGCCGCGATCTCGGAAAAACTGATCATTCCAAGCAGACAGGTAAATGCAAACAGGCAGAAACATAAGGTTACAAGAAATGTAACGATCCCGTTCATTGCAGTTCCCGGAGTCAGCACAGCAATGGACTCCGTATATTTTGGAAGTTTATCAAGAGCCTGCCAGCTTTCCGCATCTGCTCCCGTCCAGCAATGTGCCATAACTACCACAAATCCGGTAAGTGTGCAGATCACAATGGTATCAAGAAAAACTCCCAGAGAAGCGATCACACCCTGCTCACATGGATGCTTTGCGTCAGCTGCTGCCGCTGACATGGTGATCGTTCCCTGACCAGCCTCATTGGACATCAGGCCTCGTTTTACGCCCTGTGCAAGAACTGTTCCAAAAACACCTCCAAAAAATGCATCCGGCTTAAAGGCTCCTGCAAACACGCTTCCGAAGAAATACGGAATACGGGTAAAATTCAATATGATAAGAAGTAACACTACTACCATATAGAGCACCGCCATCACCGGCACCATCATATCTGTCCATTTGGATACTTTTTTGATTCCGCCAAATGCGATAGCTGCTGTGAGGATTACAATCAGCGTACCTACTATATAATAGAAGGCTGATCCGCTTGGGATGGTTTTTCCGGTTACGATCTCTGCCATGCGTCCTACTGATGAAACAACGTTAAAGCCCTGTGCCGGCAGACAGCAAAGCGCATACAGAATATACAATACCGAAAGAAAAACACCGATCCATACCTTATTTCCAAGAAGCTTTCTCCCATAAAAAGGAAGACCTCCTACAAACTCATCGTCCTTCTTCTCCTTGAAAATCTGAGCAAGGACACCCTCCATGTATGCAACTGCCATCCCGAAAAACGCAGATATCCACATCCAGAACAGGGCCCCCGGTCCACCCACTGCAATAGCACCTGTTACGCCCAGGATATTTCCCGGTCCTACACGCATAGCTGAACTCAGGAAAAACGATGCAAGCGGCGAAATTCCTGTTTCCACAACACGTTTCTCCGTCATGGTCCTGATTCCTTTTTTAAAGTAAGTCACCTGCATAAAACCGATCCTGAAACTGAAAAAAATCCCGGACCCAAGAAGTAATATGATCGCAAAGGATATATTTCCCAGAATCGGGATACTGCTGTACCAGTCAAAATTCGTGGGGAACTCCCACAGAAAATCAGACAGTGGACCGATAAAGCTGAACACTCCATTGATTGCCTCAAACACTTTCTCCATAGCCATCTCCTCCCTTTTCATCTGAATACCTCAGAATTGAACCATCTTTCCGGATATCACATTTTCCGCTGGACATAAAATATAGATATATTCATTTATACCCCTCAGAAAAATTTCCGCATCTGTTCATATGACGTTGTGTAACACATCCATCATCGTTCATTTCCCCTCCGGATTTTTATGCTATGGTTTATTATACCGTATCGGCTTAGAAAAGTCTTATTTATTTTCACTATTTTTGTACAAATTTCAGAATTTTCTATTCTTACAAGCCCCACCGACTGCTATTGCTTTTCGTATTCCCCGCAGGGGACTTACTTGATTCGATTCAAGCGGATATTCGCAATCCGCTTCGCTACGCGGCTCTACACCAAATAACTGCTTCACAGTT
>OLPU01002023.1_pt1 | contig 14059 bp, 17 predicted proteins | sample 1673111 | NCBI WGS metagenome assembly OLPU01 (sample SAMEA3136755, study PRJEB25190) | human gut metagenome | reverse complement strand
AAGATGCTCCTTCTTATTTTATGTTAAGAAATATTGGAATGAGTGTATTAAATTTAGATATTGCTATATAAAGCCAAAAATATCATAATTATATGTAATAATATGGCGAATATTGTACAATAGAAAGCATGTAAATGATATAATATTTTATAGAGAATTTGAGAAGAGGTGATTAGTATGAGCAAGAAAATATTAGATTATTTAGTTGAAGAGAATGAGTTTCCTATAATATTTATAGGTTCAGGAATATCTAAAAGGTATTTAAATGGGTATCCTAGTTGGATTGAACTGTTAGAAAATTTATGGTATGAGAGTAAACAAGAAGGAAATTTTTATGGATATCTTAGTAAAGTTAGAGATGAGTTATCTCAAGGGAGAGATGTTCCAGAATATATTCTAGATTATGAAGTTAATATTAGAGTAGCTACAGAATTAGAAAGAGTTATAAATGGAATGTTTTCTGATGATGAAATTGCTATAGATGGAATAAATCATAAACAAGTTTATGAAGAGAAGCTTTCACCATTTAAATCTCTTATATGTAATAAGTTTAAAAGTTATACAATACTAGATGGCATGCAAGAAGAGTATAAGTTATTTAAAGAAATGATTAATAAAGCTCAAATACTAATGACTACAAATTATGACTCTTTTATAGAAGACTCATATAATGAAGTGAGTAAAGTACCTGTTAAAACATATGTGGGACAAAGAGGTTTTTTTGAGCAAACAACAGGTTTTGCAGAGCTATATAAGATATATGGGTGTTCTAGTGAGAGTAATTCTATAATAATAACAGAAAAAGATTATAATAAATTTGATAAGGATTCAGTTTTAATAAGTGCAAAAATAATTTCTATGTTACTAAATTCGCCTATAATATTTATAGGATATTCTTTAAAAGATAGAAATATAAGAACTATAATAAAGGATTTTACTAGTTCTTTGACTAATGAAGAACTAATAAGACTTGAAAAAAGATTAATAGTAATAGAATGGCAAGAAAATGAAGAGAAAATAATTGAAGGTATAGAGAATGACCCCGAACTAGGATGTAGATTTACAACTATAAGAACTAATAATTATAGTGAAATATATAGTAGAATACAGAAAATAAATCAAGGGGTTTCTCCAGCTGAAATAAGAAGATATCAACATGTAATAAAAAGATTGATAGTTGAAAGAGGAAAAGAGGGGGCATTAGAAACAGTATTATTATCACCTAGCCAGCTTAATGAGACAGATGATATTTCAAAACAAAAAAAATTAGTAGTTGCAATTGGTGATAGTACATTAGTCTTTGTTATGCCAACTTTAATTACCTATATATATGATTATATAGCTAACAAGCAACAACAAGACATTGAAACGATTCTTAGATTCATAGCAACTCAACAAGGACGAATTCCATTTGTAAAGTATGTAACAGAAGAAAATATAGAAAATGCCAATTTAAGTAATAGAGAGAAAGAAAAATTAAGAAAAAGGATAAAAGACTATACAGATATAAATGAGCAAAGAGATAGTATAAAAACATACTATAGAAACAAATATAGTATTACTGATATTCAAAATTTAGAACTTAAGGAATATATGGAGTATAATACTATTTCTTTTAATATTGATAAATTGAATCTTGAAGAAGTAAAAGAGTATATACTTAATAGATTAGAAATATTAAAGAAAAATAATCAACCTATAAAATCTGAACTGAGGAAACTTATATTAATATATGATTTAAAAAGAAATTATAAGAATGAAAAATATAAAGGTTAGATTATAATTGGAGAAGAAGGCTAGTGATGAATAATAGAGAAAACCTAAAGAAAGAGATTGTAGAATTTATAAAAGCTGATGATGAGAAAATAATGCTTATAACTGGAACACATCAATATGAAAAACATATGGAAGTGTTGAGGACACTAAATGAAAATGTACAAGATGGCGTTAAAGTTTTATTTAGGCTCAATGGAAAAGATAATATAGATAGTATTTTTAAACATAGTTTAAAATCTGCAAAATTGAATACAAGAATTAAGGTAGGAAACTTGAGAATGTATATAGATACAATGAGTAAGAGGTCATGGAGAGGTGAAAAATATAATGTATCTATATTATATCCAGTAGATTCAATATGTAGAAAAAAAGATGAACAACGTAAAGAAATATTGAATGACTTAATAAAAAATACAGTTCATAAAGTATTTATAGTTTCATGCACTGATTCAAATGATTATAGTTGGTTAGATGAATTTAGAATAGATAGAACGGTTGTATTTGATGCAATAGACGAAGATATAGATTATCATAATAGGGTAATTGAACATATTAATGAATATAAATAGAAAAGCAAAGAGAAGTAAAGGGGTATTAGATTAGATACTCCTTTTACTTTTTATTAGAATTTATCTTATTTATATAATAGATATTAATACGAAAAATATGTCAATAATAGTTAGTATATTAAAAGCATATTGGAGTGATAAAGTTATGGAATTAATTATAGAAAAAGTCCATATTTTTGATAATAAGATACAAGAAGAGTTTAGTAAATTTATTAAGAATAATAAGTGTAACTTAGATGTAGATAAATGTTATGTATTAGTAATTACTTATAATGCTAAAGAGATACTGGATAAAGAAGAATTTAATTTTGAAAACAGCATATATAATTCAGTTGAAGTAAAATTTAAACATGAGAATAAAAAAGATAAAGCATTAAGCACACAATTAGATAATTGTAGGAATGTTTTAAAAAATGAAGGTATAGAATGTTATAATTCTAAGATTGAAGGCGATTGTTTAAGTAGTAATGATGTGAAAATATCTATAGAAGAAGATAAGTCAATACCAGCATATAACGGAAGAGGGAAAAATAAGAGAAGAATAAGTGTATCATGTATAATGCCTAATAAAGAATATACAACTAATACAGTAACTAGATTATACAATGAAAGAATGAGTAAAATATATTGGAAGTTAAGTGATTGCATAAATAATAACGAGATACTTTGTAGAATTTTAGATATAGAACATACAGATGATGAGAATAAAATATACAAGGCTTTTTGTGAAGAGTATAATGATTTATGGTTTGGAAATGAAGAACAGCTAAAAAAGTTAAGAGAAAAACTAATGAATAGAATAAAGTCGGTAATGGGGTTAGAGGATAATAATTAAAAAAAACCTCACTTACTACTGTTACGGAGAACCGTACCATAAGTAAGTGAGGTTTTTACTGAAATTAGGTTAATTATTTATAGTTGTTAAGAAAAGGAGATAAAGTTGATGGCTGTGTATAATACTGATTCAGACTCTGCTAATACTGCAGTTAGAGCATTCTTGACTAAGGTAGGAGAATATTATTTAAATGAAAGATTTAATACAACGAGTAGTAAAGGTAAGAAAATATGGGAAAATATCAAATTAGAATTTGAAAATAGATGTGCTTATTGTGGGGCAAGTGATAAATTAGAGATTGAACATTTAATAATGTTCAATAGAGAAGAATGCGGTCTTCATCATCCAGGTAATATAGTTCCTATTTGTAAGAATTGTAATAAAAGTAGAAAGAGAAAAAATAATAAGTATATTAGCTGGGAGGAACATTTGAAAGAGAAATGTGTTGCTGAAGAATATAATGTACGAAAGAGTAAAATAGAAAATCATATAAACAAATATGAATATCCTAAATTGACTGATAATGAGATTAAGGCTATAAAAGTTATTGCTAATTCTTTATATGATAATATAAAGAATGAAGTAGATAAATCTTTAAAGTTATATAAGAATTTAGATGAGGCTTTTATAAAATAATATATATAATATAGCGGAATATATATTTTTCTGTTAAAGTAATATTAGTGTAAAAACCATTAATAATTGTTTTATTAATGGTTTTAAACTTAGGAGGAGAAAGTATGATATTTAGAAAAGGAGAGCTGTTCTGTGGGCCAGGGGGATTAGCGTTAGGTGCAAAAGGAGCTAGCTTCATGGAAAATGGAGAAGAGTATGGAGTACAGCATGTTTGGGCAAATGACTATGATTATTCAGCATGTAGAACCTTTGCAAGGAATATATGTGAATCTGGAGAAGAAATAATAACAGATGATGAGAATGATATATTACAAGGAAATGCTTCAATAATATGTAAGGATGTAAGAAAATTAAATATAGAGTTATTACCTCCTATAGATGCATTTACATTTGGATTTCCTTGTAACGATTTTAGTAATGTAGGCGAGAAGAAAGGGTTTAATGGAGAGTTTGGACCATTATATACTTATGGAGTTAGTGTCCTAAGACATCATAGTCCAAAATGGTTTTTAGCAGAGAATGTTGGAGGATTAAGCAATGCTAACGATGGAAATGCATTCACTAAAATATTACAGGATTTATCAGATGAAAATCTTAATGAATATGGTGGATATAATATAGTACCACATTACTATAAGTTTGAAGAATATGGTGTTCCTCAAGCTAGGCATAGAATAATAATAGTAGGCATAAGAAGAGATTTAGGATTAACATTTAATGTTCCAGCACCGACAACTCCTAGAAAAGAGGATTACAAAACTTCTAGAGAGGTATTTGAAAATGGAAATTATGATTTAGAAGGTAATGTTAAAGATGCTTTATATAACAATGAGCTTACAAAACATCCAGCAAGTACTGTTAAAAGATTAGAGCATATTCCGCCAGGTGAGAATGCATGGTATGCTGGAATACCAGAAGAATTGAGGCTAAATGTAAAGGGTGCTAAGTTAAGTAATATTTATAAGAGATTACATCCCGATTTACCGGCTTACACTGTAACTGGAAGTGGTGGTGGTGGGACACATATGTATCATTATGATGTTCCAAGGGCATTGACTAATAGAGAAAGAGCAAGACTTCAAACATTTCCAGATAGTTATATATTTGAAGGTGGCAAGGAAGATGTAAGAAGGCAAATAGGAATGGCAGTTCCAGCATTAGGAGCTAATATTATTATTAAGGCAATTCTTAAAACTTTTGCTGGGATAGAATATGAATCAGTACCAGCTAAGTGGAATATTGAAGATATAGGAGACATCTAAAAAAATTAGATGTCTCCTTAAAATTTATAAAAAGCATATTATTTTTTTTCATTAACTAGTATATTAATATCACCTATAGTTATTATTCTACCTATAGTGAATAGTGATAATAACTCTAAATGATTAAATGGTTTTTCTCTATGTTTTTCTAATAAATATAATAAGTCTTTAGCTAGAATTCCAGAACCAGGGATATTACATTTCGCCTCTATTTTTTTTAGGTTTCTAACAAAATTGGTTCCAAATCCATTAGCAACATAGATAAATAAATCAGCATTATATGAGGGAATATAGCCTGTATCTTCAACAGTCATTCTATTAAAATGGTCATTAGATATATTATATTTTTTTTCAGCTTTACAATCTATTATACTTTTTTTTACGATATCTATAGACGGAGTAATATTAAAGGTAACATCAGGAGATTTTCCTTCCTTTCCTGTCCACTTAGCATTACCGAAAATTTCCTGAATAATTTTAGTTGTAGATATTTCAAATTCCCTAGCAAAAGCTCTTCCAGATGAAGAGTATTCAAGGTATTGATGAGAAAAAATATCTTTTGGGTCATCTTGTAAAACCAATTCGACTACTTTATTTGCAATATCAACAGTAGTTCCAGCTCTTTGAGCTAAATTAGAAACTAAATCAGGGGTTATCATTTCCTTAGTCATTGGATTATTTCTTAATTCTTCAGTTAACAAATGTTGAACTGCTAATTCGCCACCAGTTCTGTTAGAAGTTTGAGTTCTTGTAAATTTAGTTTTCTTAGGGTCCATTCCTAATCTATGCTGAAATTCATTTTCTTTACCAACTTCATATTTAAAATTTCTAGGCTTCTTATTAAGAAGGTCAAAAACAGAATCTAATGCAGTCTCTTTAATGCAGATAGAACTCTTTTTATCCCTTTCAATAAAACCTGTAATTTCAATATTGTTTATAAAAGTATTTGCAATATTTTTTAATGTGTCTGTAGGTTTAAGAACTAATTTAGATTTTCTACTATTTAATATTAATTCAGTTATTTTATCAATATCAGTATCTTTTTTTGCTTCTGATATAACAAAATATGCTATTTCATTTTGTGTTAGTCTTGGAATATTATCATCTGCTACTATAGAGCCATCATCCATAAGTTTATCTGACAACAATAATTCAAATAAAAATCTATAAGGAAATATTTCAAATTCATCATTCATATGAATAGATTTTGAATAAGGAGATGGATATCTAAATTGAAATAATTGTTCTGTAATAATAGATGCAGGATTAGTTGATATAAGCATTTGTTCACCTTGATAAGTTAATTCAATATTCCCTTCAGCATCAAATGCGTAGAAGCCTAATGCGGCTAACAAAGCAACATCAGTTCTTGCACCTCCTGGATTAGAATCAACAAATCCATCAGGTGATTTTCCTCTAAGGCCAGAATTTTGCAAGTTTTTATCTCTTTTTAAATGATTTGTTCTAGTTCCTTTCCACTGGCTTCCAATTATACCGTTTCTATAATCGTCTTTTATCATCTCTTGAAGGGTAACTAACTTTCTTACTGAACGAGGAATCATCCAGTAATTAATTTCTTTTCTTGGCTTAGGAGTAGTAGGAATATCATCATCCTTTATAGTTATAGATGCATATTTTTCAATGGACTCTTTAGGAAATACAAGATTTCCTCCAATTTTAATACTTTCTAGTTTATTTTCTCTAGCAAGTTTATATAATGTAGGACGAGAGAGATTAAGTATTTTTGCGGCTTCTGAAGCTGTTAAATAATTATTATTCATTGCTTAAATTCCTCCTTTTATTATAGTATAATCCGCGGCTAAAAATAAGTGTGTAAACATAGTATAATCCGCGGCTAAAAATAAGTCAATATAAAACTTGATTTTTATGGAAAAATAAATATATATTATAATAAAGAATACAAGTGCAAAAAGGAGAAAAAGTATATGGATAATAAAAGAAAACTAATAACAGAATTTCTTCAATGGAATGATAGAAATGGTTGTTATACGGATGAGAATTGTGATTTAGAAGATATACCAAGAATGACTTATGAAGATGCAGTTAAGTATTTCTTTGGTGTAATGAATGATGATTTCTACTATAGTATAACAGATAATATTTTTGAATTATCTTATGAGGAAGTAATTAAATATGCTAAAGATAATAACTTCTATGATTTAACATATGAAAAGTTAAATCTATTAATAAATAATGATAAGCCAACAATAGAATTTTATAAAAGTTTGATTTAGTAAAAGCTCTTACTTGTATTTTAGATATGCAGGTAAGAGTTTTTATGTTTATAAGGAGGAAAAATATAATGAAAAAAATTTATAAAGAAAATCAATTACTGGAAGTGAATAATATGCCCATAGAAGTAATTGAAAGCATAAAAGTAACAATAGATATACTGAATGAAAACTATGGATTTAATAGAGCTATAGAATCTGACTTAGGTGGATATGTAGTTATAGCAGAAAATATAGTAGATATCGAAGTGTTAAAACAAGATAAGTTACAAGGTTTAGTGCCAGAATATACTGATGTAATTGAGGTTGTTAATGGAGTTAATTGGACTTCTTCACTATTTTTGCTTTCAAGCGATTATGCAATTACAGTAGTAACTACAGAAGAACTTTCTAAGTTCCTACTAGAATAACGAAGAATAAAGAGGCTAGTTAAAACCTCTTATTCTTCTGTATATGTAACTAAACCTTTAGATTCTAAAAATTGCATTTCTAAGTCTAAAACAAGGTCTATAATTTCTTTTGAGACTTCATATCCAGAAGCAGTACATTTTTCGAAAATAAAGTCTGTCATTTCAGTAGCATCTATAAAAGTTTTCTCCATTAAAAGCCCTCCATTAATTGAAATATTAGTATAAATATTATAGTAAATTATATATAAAAAGGGAAGTGATTAATATGAAAAAGAAGGTAATTAAATCAACTAAATACTGCGATTTATTGTTACAAGCTAGGTTGAATGATAGTGAATATACATATTGTATTGAGAGAATATATGTAAAAGCTAAGAAAACTGAAGAGATACGTTTTAGTTTATATAAAGATACAGTAAAATCAGATAATAGGTATATTCCAAGAAGTCTTGATGTAACAGAACTAGAACTAATAGAGTTAATAAAAGAGTCAATAAGAGAGAAAGTATTTTCAGAAGGATTCATTGAAATGTTAAAACAAGAAATAAGTAAAATATAAAAGTCTTAATTGCTATAAGAATAGTGATTAAGACTTTTTGCATTTAAATAAAAGTATAGAAAGCGGGAGTATAAATGTTTAATAAAGATAATGTATTCATCACAGTTAATGAAGAAATTTCTTCAATAATACAACAATATGTAATAAGAGAAATTAAGAAAGTATTAGATAAATATAAGAGTATAACAACAGAAGAAATAAGAGGTGTAGAAAAATTAATAAACAGTATAAGCAATAAAGAGTTAAAGGAGGAATTCCTAAATGATTGGAGTATGTCAGTAAAGATAGCAAAAGAAATTGGAGAAAATGAAGTTGATGACAGGATAATTTCTATGTACCAAAATCTAAAAGGTAATGGATTAGAAGAATTAACAATAGGTCATGTTATCAATTGGTGTAATGAGTTAGATGAACAAGGTTATGTAATGAGTGATGATTATAGCATAATTTATAAAAGTTCAGCTAATTTAAAAGATATTGCAAGAGAGCTATTAGATGATATGCTTGATGATGCGATTTATGTTGATTCATTAATAGATAAAGATTCATTAGTTGAATATTGGATGGAGAAAACAAGTAAAGAAGAGGTAATAGATGACTTAATTAGAGGAAGTAATATTGAAGAGCTATTAGGACTTGCTCCAGAAACCATATATGAAGATGAATATAATAAATATTTATATTCTGAAATAGATTGTTAAGATGTTATATCTTAGTTAATAAGATATAACCTTTTTACTTTCACATAGAGATGAAAACTAATAATAAGGAGAGAAATAAAGATGTTCAAGAAAGATAATAGATATGTAACTAGAGGTGTAAATGATGAAGTAGATATAAGATTACAACTTATAATGTGGAGCATGATTGATAAGTTGAATGATGAAGGAAATGTTGAACTGGATTACTTACAGGTGTTCAAGATAAAAAAAGAAGAAAATAAGATTGTAATAAATCAGAGTCAAGAAGTTCCTGAATACTCATGCACATATGAAATAGAGCTAGAAGATATTCAGATAGATGATGAGATTAAAGTGTATGTAATAGATAGTGGAGAATATTCTACAATGCTTTTTCCATCAGAATACTAATCGAGGAGGTTCAAGTAAATGATAAATAAGCTAAGCAAAGAAAAATATTTTAATTATTATAGTAAAGAACTTCTTGGAGTAATGAGGTTCGACTTCTATGATGGAAGGCTGTCTAACCAATGGAATCCTAGAGACTTAATAATTGAATTGAATAATAGAAGAGAAATAGATTTAAGAAAGCTACAACAAGAACTTAATTACATTCAATTCGAGTTGATAGATAATTTCGATAAAGTTGTAGAGTTATGTAATGGTACAGGATATGATAAAGAAACTCTAGTATACATAGAACTTGAAGAAGGTAAGTATGTAATAAAGTTAATACCTGTAAAAGATAGTTACTCATATATATACGCATATAAGAGATAGGAGGAGAAAGTTATGGATATTATAACAGTAATAAAAGTTGTTGGAACAATACTAACAGTTGTAGCTACTTCAATAGAAGCAACAACTAAGAAGTAGTATGAAATATAATATCATCACAATAAATAAAATAATAAATTAATTGTGATGATATTATAAGAATAAGCTAATTTTTTTATAACAATAATAAACTACTGGAAAATATCGTTGTAATAGGAGTGTTGATGTAACGATAGTGACGATATTTCCTGTAAGAAAAAGATTGAAAGTATAATGTAGAAGATGTAACTTAACTACAAAGAAAGATGAAGAAATAATAGCAATAGGAATGAAAAAACGCAAAGAGAGGATAAATCGAATGTTTTAATAATAATCTAGTAATGAATAAAGAAAAATCAGTAAATAGTAGATTCATAACTATGTAAACTAGGAGATCAAGGCATGAAAGACTATGAGATGTTGAAGTTGGATGAAAAGATAATTTCACTCAAAAATAAAAAGAATCCAAAAGATAAAACATATAAATAATGGAACTTGGAAATAGGGAACTGGGTACCAGGAAAGGGCAACGGGGGGATAGGGGGGCTAAGGTCTTAATAGAAAATAAGGATTGAAATAGATTAATAAAAATATATTTCAATTAAAAACAAATAAAAAAGAATAAAAAGAAATTAATAAATAGAGAGATAACAATAAAGAATAGAAGAAAGAAGTAAATAAATATTCAGTATAATATAAGAATTACAATAATAGATAATTAATCAGATATAATGATAAAAAGAGTTGATAATTAATGAATATAATATCCAGTAATTAAAGATTAATAAATCAAAATGTAATACAAACTTTAAGTGGAGTAAATAGATAAAAAATCTATATACCAATAAAGATAAATAGATCAAAAAACAACAATAACATATCAAAAAACAGGGATTTCATAAAATGTGAATAAGAGTAGCATCCAAAAAGAAAAACATAAATAAAAAACCAAATTAACTGTTTTAACTGATATGTTTAGATATATATTATAAATTTGATAAAGAGTTAATGTTTCTAATGAAAGAAGCATTAACTCTTTTTATATTAAATTTTAACTTAATTATTAGTAAGTTTTTAATGAATTTTTCAATGATTTATTCGCATGAATAATCATTTTAAAGTAGTTATTATTTTTTATAGGAGGTGAAGTTAATATATGGATATAAGAAAGGAACATTTTAATGGAGTATATTCGACCATCTTTGAGCATATGGGAGAAAGGGTTACAAGAGAAATACATAGTGTGTTTAGGGGGCAGCAATTTAATTTTCCTAAAAAGTTATATTCAATGGAATATGTAATTAGATATTTAAAAGAAAATTATAATGGAAAGAATGTAAGGCAATTAGCTAAAGAACTTGACTATTCTGAGAGATGGGTTCAAGCAATAATAAATAAAAATAAAATAGTATCAAGAGGGGATGAAAATTAATGAATGTTTTTGATGTAGGAGGGATTGTATCAACTATAGCTTTAGTATTTACATTACTTATAGGTACAGGAATATTTATAGGAATAAATACAATATTTGAATGCTGGTATTTTGGGTGGGGAGCTTTAATTGGAGAATGGCTTGGATGTGTTATAGTAGCAGCATTTATTGTTAACTTTTTAAGTGGAATAGTTGGGGGATTATTTTCTGTATTATGGTTTCTAATAAAATTAGTTGTAGTTATTGGGGGATTAGGAAGTATAGCAATATTTATTTATTCAAAGGTTAAGGGTAAAAATAATACATTAGGAGGAGAGGAGAAGGTTAATAATGAAGAGTAAAAAAATATTAATAGGTATAGTGGTAGTTGTTGTATTATTTATAATTGGATTAATAGGTAAAAATAATAATGAAGCAAAAATGGTTATAAAGAATGCAGAAATAGCTATTAATGAAGGTAATTATGAAAAAGCTAGAGAGTTATTGTATACAGTAGTTGATGGTAATAATAAAAAAATAGATAAGTTATGGAATATAGTTAATAGTTATCAAAATGCTCAAACAGCAAACTTAGAAGCAGGATTAAAGTATCTTGATGAAATTGATAATAGTTATAAAAAATATAATAAGTTAAAAGAAGATGTAGATAATTTAAGAGAAGAATTATTATCTACAAAGAAAGTTAGGGAAAAATTTAAATTAAAAATTGATGAAGTAAAAGGTTTAATAGATAAAGGTAATTACAAAGAAGCTATGGAGTTAAGTGAAGAAACATCAGAATGGCAACATATAGAGCAAAAAGATAAAAACACTATGTACGACTTACATGTACAAGCGATGGAATTATATAGTGAACAAGTGAAAGAAGAGAGAAAAGAAGAACAGAAGAAGCAAGATGAAGAAGAGAAAATAAAAAATGAGCAAGAAGAACAAAGCAAGAAGGAAAATCAAGAGAATAACTTTTCAAAAGAAGTAGCACAAAAAATAATAGACAAATTAAATAATGATAATGGAAACAGTCGTAATTTTTATGAAATAACATCAGATTTAAAAACTGATGATAATGGTAAAAAGTATTTTGATGTTGTAGCAAAGGATAAAGACTGGATAAAGTTTGATGACCATACTGTATTAGCTAATTATAAATTGTATTCTAATGAAGATTTAGTTGAAGTTCAAAATTAAAAAGGGGGAAACCTCTTTTTTTTATTTTTTAGGTAGATGTTATTAAACTTACTATTTAAAATATAAGTAAAAAGCAGTCTATAATTATGGAGAATTTTAATGAAAAGAAAGACAGATAAGAATTTAGAAGCAATAAGAGAATACATAGAAAATGAATTAAGTAGAAATGAAATTACAGAGGAAAGAAAAAGAGAATTAAAAGTGATTAATGATTATTATTTCTCGGAATTAACTGGGGAAAAAATATGTACACAATATAATATAAGTAGAAGAACACTATACAAGTATAGAGATAGATTTAATATGATGTTTAGTAATAAAGCTAGTTATGGAAATTTAAAGAAAGGAAATAATAAGCTTTATGATTTTCAAAGAAATAAGTTAGAAGATGCATTAAGTAAATCACCATTTATTGAAAATTTTAAGTTTTTAGAATGGAATGAAAAGATACTAAAGGAGTATATAAAGGAGAAATTTAACTTAAGTTATACTAATCAACAGTATAAAAGAATTATTGAAAATATAAAGATTGATTATAAAAAACAGTTTGATAGTATATGCTCAGGCTATGATGACATTATATATGTAGACTTCTTTAGTGTAAAAACTGCAAATATATCGTATGAGGAAGAGGTTATAATTAGAACTAAAGTAAAGGATATTAGGAAGGTATGTTATATTTTTTTAGAATACTTAAAAAATAAAGAGTATTTAAAGGATGAAATAAAAGCAGAAAATCTTTTAAAGAGTACTATACATACAAAAGCAGAAGAGATAATAGAAAATAGCGATATTGTTGTAAAAGTTTTTAGTGAGTATATTTGCGTGGAAGATGAAAAAGTAAAACAAAAACTTGAAGAAAGATTAAAAAAAGAAATAGAGTGTATTAATGAAAGAAAATATACTGTTATTACAAGTAAAGATAAGTTGGATAAAAAAATAGAACTATATGTAATAATAGGTATAAATAAAAAGGAAAATATTTTAGTAGAAAGTTATTCGGGAAGAAATTTTGAGGATAATATATTTGAGAAATTCATAAATAAAATAAGCAATAATAAGAGGGTTATAGTAATAGTTAAAGAAGACCAACTTGGTAAGAATAAATTAGATGAATTAATTAAGGCTAAAGATAAAAGGAATGTGAAGCTACTTTATATTAAAAATACAAATAATAGTAAATATAAATATATAAACAGAATTAAAGAAATCTTAGAATATGAATTTAACGATATAAAAATATTATCAGGAAGAAACTATATTAAAGAGATAGAAGGAATAGTAAATATGAAAAAAGGATATTAGGAGCAAAACTTCTCCTAATATCCTTTAATTGTATACCGGAAATAATTGTAATAAAAAAATACTATATTTAATGAAAATGAATGTAATAGTTAGAAAACAAGAGGAAATAAAAGAAAATTAGTAGTTAATGTTATTTTAAAGTATAGATATTTTACTAGAAAGTCTTAATAAGGACGGGATTACAGAATGATGAGATTTAAATAATCAAATATAATAAAGCTGTAAACAACATAAGAAGTTCATTACCTTACTTGATTAACAAGTAAGGAGGGAAGAAATGTTTTCAAAAGAACAATTAAAAGAAATTGAAAACATGGGGATAGAGATATCTCCTAAATCAGA
>OLPU01002018.1_pt1 | contig 14078 bp, 10 predicted proteins | sample 1673111 | NCBI WGS metagenome assembly OLPU01 (sample SAMEA3136755, study PRJEB25190) | human gut metagenome | reverse complement strand
TGTTCATAGTCGGCAGACTGAAGCTTGGCATGGACATTGTACTGGAAGACGGTGCAGATGTACCTGCTGCCGGTTTACGTACACCAAATGGTGTTGTATTGCTTCTTGTACCAAATGGAGTGGTCTTTGCAGCTGTATCGGATAATCCGGTTGCAATAACTGTGATCTTAGCATAGTCTGCAACAGAATCATCATACATAGCACCAAAGATGATGTTTGTATCTTCACCTGTCAGCTCCTGTACATAGCTTGCTGCATCATTTGCATCCATAAGAGAAATATCTCCGGAAATATTGATGATCACATGAGTAGCACCTTTGATGGTTGTCTCAAGCAGCGGAGAGGATACAGCCTGCTGAACAGCCTCCATAGCCTTGTCATCTCCTCTGGCCTCACCAATACCGATATGTGCGATTCCTTTATCTGTCATAACTGTCTGAACATCCGCGAAGTCAAGGTTGATCAGTGCCGGCAGATTGATCAGGTCTGTAATTCCCTGGACAGCCTGCTGCAGAACCTCGTCAGCTTTGCGAAGTGCTTCCGGCATAGTTGTACGACGGTCTACGATCTCGAGCAGTTTATCGTTCGGGATAACGATCAATGTATCAACAGCTTTCTTCAGATTCTCGATTCCTGTAAGAGCATTGTTCATACGTGTTTTTGCTTCAAAACGGAAAGGTTTTGTTACAACGCCAACGGTCAGGATTCCCATTTCCTTAGCTGCTGCTGCAATAACAGGAGCTGCACCTGTACCGGTACCACCACCCATTCCACAGGTAACAAATACCATGTCAGCACCTTCGATCAACTGTTTTACTTCTTCTATGCTCTCTTCAGCGGCCTTCTGACCAACTTCCGGCTGTGCACCGGCGCCAAGGCCTTTTGTAATCTTTTCACCAATCTGAAGTACTGTTGGAGCCTTGCAAAGTGTCAGAGCCTGTTTATCAGTGTTTACACCAACAAATTCAACTCCTCCGATGGCTTCTTCAACCATTCTGTTTACTGCATTATTTCCAGCTCCGCCCACGCCGATTACAATAATCTTAGCGGAGGACTCAGCTTCATTCGACATAATCTCTAACAATGTACTTCCTCCTTTATTTTCCTGACATTAGCGTATCAGGCTACATATAGATATATCATATATTTTTTTTTTGAATTAATCAACCACTATTTTGGTTTTTTTATACTTTTTTCACGATTATTCGCCATGTACGGCTATTCGTAATCACTTTCATCTGAGTATCCGGAATCCCATCCATCATATTCTCCGTCAGGCTCATCGCTGTAACTGTCATCTTCTGAATAATCCTGGTCTTCATCCGTTTCATCCGAGTTATCGTTTTCAGACTCATCAGAACTGTCTGTGGAATCCGTACCGCTGCTTCCCGCATTGTCCGGCATCGGCCCTACATAATTGCCGTCCCGGTCATACTCGCTGACACCGTCGAAGCCGCCGGATTCGTTGTAGCCGCCCTTCCAGTCTCCGAAACTGTCGATCAGTTCCTGTGTCGGTTCTGCGCCAACGTAGTTCAGATCCGCGTCATATTCACCGGAACCTGTATAATCGCCTTCTTCATCATAGCCGCCGATCCAGTTTTCTTTTGCATAATCAAGCTCTGTCTTCGGTTTCGCTCCGACGTATTTGCCATTCTCATCATATTCACCGTCACCGGTATAATCGCCATTCTCGTCGTAACCGCCTGTCCAGTTCTCGGCTGTCACTTCTTCCTCTTCCTTCTCAAAGGTAACGGTCTTGGAAGATTCCGTGACATTCTCCATATGAAGGATTCCCTTCTCGCCGGTGATCTGCGGAAGGATTGCGATCGTTCGGTTCATCTTATCTTCCAGATAGCGGTCCTTTCCCAGTTTTACCGTAATGTCGCCGTATATCAGATTAATCGAGTAATCTTCATCCAGCTCAATATAATCCGGTGTCATATCATTTTTTGCAAAGATCGTAGATAACGCAACTGCTGTATTCAATACCGCATCCTTGATCGGAAGTTTCTCGTTCATAACGGTCTTCTTGACGGTAATGCCCTCGAAATACGGCACAGATTCATCTCTCGTCCTGCTGCTTTCGATAAATTTGCCATTACGGTCAAAATAAATATAACTGTCAAGATATGGAATACAGCCGACCACATTTTTTTCTTTCACACCGATCACGATGGAATTTCTTCCGGAACGGCTGACGGAATACGATTCCACATACGGCACATTCTCCACTTTTGCTTTGGAGCATGTGATCGGTGCCAGTATCGAATTCGATGAAAAAGCCCCTGTCAGAATCATTTTTTTCAGCTCTTTCTTACTGTAGTGGGTATTTTCCATAACTTCGACATGCGTTACATGAAAAAAAGAAAAGAAAAAAATAATCCCAGCGAGCAGAATTGCCCCAACTGCCAGCCCGGTCTTTTTCGCTGCACTTTTTGTGAATTTAATTTTTTTATAATTGGATGTTCTCATAAAAAACAGTACCTGTATCCTCTGTTATCAAACCGCCTAATTTCTTAAGGTCGCCGCCTATGTCCTCATATCCGCGCCGGATAAAAGAACAGTCGCGTATCACAGAACTTCCTTCTGCTGCAAGCGCCGCCACCAGAAGCGCCGCGCCTCCCCGCAGTTCCTCTGCATAAACACAGTTTCCATGCAGCTTTCCTCCACAGACAATTGCTGTGTTTCCGTCCACCCGAATATCTGCGCCCATTTTGCGTAGTTCATGGCAGACCTTAAAACGGTTTTCAAATATATTTTCTTTTATTATGCTTTTACCGGGAACAGTTGCCAGAACCGCCAGAAGCGGTGACTGCAGATCTGTGGGGAATCCCGGATAGACCTCTGTCTCCAGAAACGGAAGGGAAAAACATACCCGGCTTCCGTCCGCTATTAGTTTACCACTGTTCCATTCATATTGTCCACCCATTTTCCTATATACTTGAAGGAAGGTATCCAGTTCCCCCTCCGGTGCATTCTCGATCACGATGTGTCCTCTGGTAGCGGCGGCTGCGCAGAGATACGTACCGGTCACGATCCGGTCCGCCGGAATCTGCATCTTCGTACCACAAAGTTTTTCTGTTCCCTCGATGCAGATACAATCCTCTCCTGCTCCTTCGATCTTTGCCCCCATTGCATTCAGAAAACGGCAGAGCCATACGATTTCCGGCTCTCTGGCACAGTTTCGAAGAGTGGTAGTACCTTTTGAAAGCGTCGCACACAGAATCGCCTGTTCTGTTGCCCCGACACTCCTTTTCGAAAAAACGATTTCCGTCCCGCAAAGCTTTTTACAGGAGACCGTTATTTTTTTCTCTTCTTCTTTTATTTCCGCCCCAAAACGCCTTAATACATAAAGATGAAGATCCACCGGTCGCTTCCCGATCACACAGCCGCCCGGATAGCCTATCTCCGCCTGCTGATTTCTGGCAAGAATCGGTCCCAGAAGAATGATTGAACTGCGCATCCTGCCGCTGTATATTTCCGGCACATGACTTCCGTCTGCATGGGTACAGTCCAGATACAGATCATGGTCTTCCCACCATGTTTCCGCCCCCAGCGCACGTAAAATTTCTTCCATATAAAAAACATCCGTAATTCGCGGACAGGCTTTCAGTACATTGATGCCACGATAAAGAAGCGCTCCCGCCATCAACGGCAGCACCGTATTTTTAGAACCCTGAACGGTTATATTTCCATGAAGACATTTTCCCCCGATTACGTGAATTTCATCCAAACATTCCACTCCCTCAGGGACTCTTGCTGTTATTATATGCAAAAGACCAGATCCCGTTCATTTCCAAGCGGAATCTGGTCTTATGAAATCAATATTTATTGCCTTGCCACAGCGATTACAGGTTTCTGACATATTCTTTAAACATATCTCCGCGCTGTTCATAGTTGTCAAACTGTCCCCAGCTTGCACATGCCGGTGAAAGAAGAACGGCATCTCCCGGATTTGCCTTTTCTGCACATACCTTTACTGCCTCTTCAAGGTTTTCACATAAGATGCACGGACATACACCGAGGCGCTCTGCTGCCTCTTTGATCTTGTCGCGTGTCTGGCCGATCAGTACCAGATAACGTACTTTGCCGTCGAACGCATTCAGCCATTCATCATAGCCGGAACCTTTGTCATAACCACCGCCGATCAGAAGTGTCGGACGGTTCATTGCCTGAATGCCTTTGATTGCAGCATCCGGATTGGTTCCCTTGGAATCGTTATAATATGCAACGCCATTTTTCTCTGTTACATATTCGATACGATGCTCCACTGCAGTAAATTCACAGATGCTCTTACGGATGCTCTCCACCGGAACGCCTGCGTAATATGCCATTGCAGATGCAGCCATGACGTTTTCGAAATTGTGCTGTCCGAGAAGTTTGAGTTCTCCGGTATGCACCAGCGGAATCTCTTCTTCGGAAGTTTTCAGGATGATCTGATCACCATCCAGATAAATTCCCTCTTCAAGCTTGCGTACACTTGAGAAATATACAACCTTCGGAGTAACATTCTGACCAAACTCACGAAGGACCGGATCTTCATAGTTCAGGATACAGAAATCATCCGCTGTCTGGTTCTTAACGATCAGTTCTTTTACACGGATATATTCTTCCATCGTATGATGTCTGTTCAGATGGTCTTCAGTGATATTAAGGATTGCGCTGACCTTCGGTGCAAATTCTTCGATTGTCTCAAGCTGAAAACTGCTGATCTCCGCTACTGTCGTAGTATTATCCTGCATCTCCAGTGCTTTGGAAGTATATGGGGTTCCGATATTTCCGACAACAAAAACAGAATCTTCTGCATCTCTCATGATCTTACCAAGCAGTGCAGTTGTCGTTGTCTTACCGTTTGTTCCGGTAATTGCAAGCACTCTTCCCTTACCTGTGCGATAAGCAAGCTCGACTTCTCCCCAGACCGGAAGCCCCTGCTCATAAAAGCTCTTTACGATCGGGATATCAGTCGGTACACCGGGACTTAATACAACCAGATCCAGTGCTTTTCTTACTTCTTCCGGAAGCTCTCCCGCATATACGCTGATATCTTTACAGTGTTTTACTTTATGTACTACAGCTTCTTTGTCGAGGTCTGCATTTCCATCATAAATGACCGGCTCTGCACCAACCTGTCCGAGAAGCTCGGCTGCACCGATCCCGCTTTTGCCGGAACCGAATACAAGCACCTTTTTTCCCTGTAAATTCATAATAATTCCTCCTTGTGACATTTACATTGCCAGAAGTGCGATCAGACACATAACTGCGGTGATCACAGAAAATACGGCAACAATTCTTGTCTCTGACCATCCACACAATTCAAAGTGATGATGGATCGGCGCCATCTTGAAGATACGTTTTCCGTGAGTTGCCTTAAAATACGTAACCTGAATCATAACAGACAGCACTTCTACAAGATAGATCAGTCCGATCAGCAGAATAAACAGCGGCATCTGCATCATGTAAGCAGCCCCCGCAACAAATCCGCCCAGAGCCAGAGATCCTGTATCACCCATAAAAACTCTTGCCGGATATACATTAAACAGAAGAAATCCCATCAGGCCGCCGACTACTGCTCCTGTTACCGGTTCGATACCGCTTCCGGTACCGATGGAAACAACAGTAAAGAAAACTGCAACGATCAGCGTTACGCTGGATGCCAGACCGTCAAGTCCGTCTGTAAAGTTTACACCGTTTACGGTACCGATCACAGCAAAGAAAAGAACCGGGATCGCCAGCCAGCCGAGATTCAGATAATGATTCGGCCAGAACGGGATACGCATCGCAAGATCCACATTTGTATAGTTCAGTATATAATATACAAAGATTCCGGTTACAACAACCTGAAGACCGAATTTCTGCCATGCCAGAAGACCATCAGAACGTCTCAGTACTACCTTGAGATAATCATCCAGAAAACCGATGATACCAAATCCCAGTGTCAGAAACAGTACCGGAATCACGTTCGGATAATCCTTTGCATAAAACAGGGTCGTCACTACGGCTGCAATCAGGAAGATCACACCTCCCATGGTCGGAGTACCTGCCTTCTTCAAATGTGACTGTACACCTTCTACACGCTCCGTCTGTCCCATCTTGAGTCTTCTCAGAAACGGGATGACGATCGGTCCCAGAATCACACTGATCGCAAATGAGATCAGTACCGGGAATACAACTTGAATATTCATCCTCACACCTCTTATCATTCTTTCGTTTTTTATCACGTTTGATTATAAGGCTTTTACATGGATTTATCAACCCTCACGTGCCGGACTGTCTGTGATTTCCACTGTTTTTTGCCGGTCGATTCCAAGATATGGAAGTACATTTTCAAAAATGCTCCTGACGACCGGCGCCGCGATCGTGCCTCCATAATAGATTCCCTGCGGATCATGGATAATGCAAAGTGCCAGTATCTTGGGATCATCAGCTGGTGCAAAACCGAGAAACGAAGAAATATAACGGTTTGCGCTTCGTGGAAGTGTCTGGGAAGTTGCTGTCTTACCTCCGATCCGGTATCCCTCGATCGCAGCATTTTTGCCTGAACCTTCGGATACAACTTTTTCCAGTATCATACGCACGGTCGCTGAAATCTCCTCCGGCAGAATTCCTGTCTCCACCGGATATTCAAGTTCTCTGACTGTTCCTCCTCCCGGACTCTCAACCGCCACGCCAAAATGCGGAGTGATGCGACGTCCTCCATTAATCAGGGAACTTACAGTTGTCGCAAGCTGGATCGGCGTGATCTGAAACGACTGCCCGAAAGAAACAGTCGCCAGCTCCACCTCCCCCATATTTTCCATCCTGTGCATGATCGTACCCGCTTCCCCCGGAAGGTCAATGCCAGTTTTCTTCAAAAGGCCAAACTGCCGGAAATAACTGTAATATTTATTTACTCCGAGGCGCAGTCCCACCTCAATAAACACAGGGTTACAGGAATTTTCCGCTCCCTGCACGAAATTCTGTGCTCCGTGTCCCCGCCGGTTCGCACAATGGATCCGCCGGTCTTCTACCAGCTTATAGCCCGGACAGTAAAAAGAATCATTGACAGAAACAACACCTGCCGCAAGCCCTGCAGACATCGTGATGATCTTAAATGTGGAACCCGGTTCATATGTATCGTTCAGACAGGGATTCCGCCACATCTGATTGAGCAGATCCTGTTTTTCTTTTTCACTCATTCCATCAGTACTGACATCTGTATTCAGTGTAAACGGCTCGTTCAAGTCAAATTCCGGCACATTGACACAGGCATAAATTTCTCCGTTCTGCGGATTCATAAGCAGAATTGACACGCGTTCTGCCTGCTTTTCTTCCATGACTTTTTTTGCTGCCTGCTCCGTATATTCCTGAATACATGCATCCAGACTGATCCGAAGATTGTATCCCTGCTGTGGTTCTTCTCTGTTTTCACCGATTCCGTCCAGTTCAATCCCTCTGGCATCTGTCGTCGTCAGAATCTTGCCTGCTTCTCCTTTCAGGATTTCATCATACTCCACTTCCAGACCGATAATACCCTGATTATCACCGCCGGTAAATCCCAATACCCTTGATGCCAGACTCCCAAGCGGATAATAACGTTTGTAGTCTTCATCCACTTTTATCCCGGCAAGTCCGGCATTTCGGATCTCATCACCGGTCTCTTTCTCCACATTTGTTTTGATCCGCTCGATGGAAGAAATTTTTTCCACCCTTTTGCGTACAGTTTCTTCCGATATCCCCAGCTTTTCCGTAAGCAGGTGGATGATTTTTTCAGGATCTTTTATCTGACTGTGTATCACCGAGACCGTACATACAGTTTTGTTCGCCGCAAGTACTTTTCCGGTCGCATCCAGGATCTTTCCTCTTGCAGCTTTGATGTCACGCTCCCTCTCATGCAGATCCTCCGCTTTTTCGTAATAATAATCCGAGCGGAATCCCATCAGATAGACCAGCCTTCCGATGAGTCCCACTGTCATCGCCATGCAGAGCAAAAAAACGATCCATACTTTTCTTTTGTGAAAAGTATAATTTTTTTTATAAAATACATTCTTTTTTTGCACAAAAAATCCCCCGGGCAATGTCATAATAATATATGACACATTCCCGGAGGATACTTCTGTTATTTTCTTTAGTCAAGCCCGGCCTCTTCGTTGGTGATTCCTTCACTTTCCATATCGTTGTTTTCTGTTGTTTCGGATTCATCCTCTTCAGGTGGTGCCGGTACATTTGTATCAGAGATTGACTCTTTCAGTGTGCCTCCGGATGATGAATCACCTGTCGAAGAGATAATGTGTGTAGATAAAATATACTGACCGTTATCATCAAGCTTGTGCTCTCCGTTGTCATCCAGCAGATAACCGTTCTCATCGATACGGTTTCCTTCCAGATCCACGCGGTTTCCGTTTCCGTCTACCAGATTTCCCTGCTCATCCACGCTACTTCCGGATACATCCACCAGATTTCCCTTGAATTTTTCCCAGAGTTCTGTCTCCGGCACACTTCCGTCTTCGGATTCATCCGGGGAAACATTCAGGTACGGAAGAATTTCAGAAAGAATACCCTGTGCGATATACTGCGGATATTTACTGTCTGCCTGATCTTCTGTATTCGGTTCATCTACAACCACATAAAGAAGCACCTGTGGATCGTCCACCGGAGCAAAGGTAATAAAGGAAACCAGATATTTACCGTTTCCTCGCGGAAGTTTTTCCGCGGTACCTGTCTTACCACCGGAGCTGTAGCCCTCTACCTTGGATGTCCGGCTGGTACCTTCCTGCACACTGGCTTCCATGTAGGAACGGATATCTGTGGAAATCTCAGAAGATACAGTCTGTTTCATCAAAATCGGATCGATCTTTTTGACCGTGGAACCATTGCTGTCACGAATTTCTGTTACAAGATGCGGCTGATAATGGGAACCGCCGTTGATAACCGAACACATCGCATTGATCTCCTGGAGCATCGTACAGGTAAATCCCTGTCCGAATGCAGAGCAGGCAAGCTCAGTCTCTCCCATTGTTTCTTCTGTATGAATTACACCGGATCCTTCATTCGGAAGATCAATTCCCGTACGGGATCCGAAGTTAAATAACGTCTGTGCTTTCAGGAACTGCTCTGTTCCCATTTTTGCTGCAATCTGCATCATTGCATCATTACAGGAGTTTGCAATTACATCTCGGAGAGCTTCTGTTCCATGTGCATCCGGCCATACCGCACACTTGATGTACGTATCACCATTTGCACCAAAAGTCTGTCCACCGTCACAGTTGAATGTATCTGACTCGGAAATCTTACCCTTTTCAAGTGCTCCTGCCATGACGATCGGTTTTACTACTGAACCCGGCTCATAGGTCTCGGTAATGCAGAAATTGCTCCACATGGAGTTCAGTGCTTCTACCGTCTCCTCATCATTCATCGCGGCGATTTCTTCTTCACTGTGTTTACCGGACAGATCACGCGGATTATTCAGATCATAACGGTCCCCGCCATCCATGGCAATGATCTCACCCGTCGAAGGCTTCATTGCGATCACACCGATGTTCTTGGCTCCCATTGCAGTTTTAAATCCGTTGACATATTTTTCAACAATCTGCTGTGCACCGACATCCAGTGAAGTGACTATACTCTGTCCGTCTTTTGGATCGATGATTGTCTGCTCTACATCGGAATTGTCATTGATATATCCATACTGGCGGCCATCAGCGCCCATCAGAGTACTGTTATAGTAGCTTTCCAGACCTACATCGGCGGTGTCACGTGCCAGAGTAAATCCGACTGTATCACATGCAAGATCATTAAAAGGATACGTACGAAGATAATCTTCTTCAAACCATACACCCTTGACATTGCTACGCTCTGCTTTCTGTGCATCTGAGAGTTCACTGTCCTCTCCCGGTGTCTGATAATCTTCAAACGCTTTCTTTTCATCCATGGAAATCTGTTTTTTGATGATCTGGTACTGGCTGTTTTTTGTATCTTCCGCAGAAAGCTTCGAACGAATATCTTTTTCATCCAGCCCAAGAACATCCACCAGCGCCCTCACAGTAGGCTCTGCATAATCCTCATCGGAATTGACAGTTTTGCAGTCAAGAATCACATTATAGACCTTCTGGCTCGTTGCAAGAATGTTGCCGTTCCGGTCGTAAATATCACCACGTTTGGCCGGAAGCACATTACTCTCGTATTTCTGCTGCGCCTGTGTCAGCACCTGTTTCTTGTATTTTTGCCCGCTTGTGGCATTGATGTATGTGATTCGCCCCAGCAAACAAACTAAAGCTAGTAACACTACCGCGAATAGTCCTACTAGCTTTCCTCTCATTAAGTGATTAATTTTTCTCTGAGGTTTCCTGTGATTCCTCTGTCTGGTATTACTCAAATTCTCACCTCTTGCTTAATTCACATCCTGATACTGTCTTACATAACTGTTACTCGGCATGCTGTATGTCTTTTTCTGGTCATCTGTCGGATAATTCATACCCAGCCGGCCGATTGCGAGTTTCTTGATGGTATTCAGGTCTACATCGGAAGTCACCTGACTTTCGTATGCATTGTTGTCTTCTTTTACCTGAGATAATTCGGTCTCCAGAGCTGCGACGGTCTTCATTTTGCCTGTAAGGTCTGATTTGAGCTGCAGATAATTCACACAGCAAAAAAGCACCGCTACACTGACAACTGCAAGGAACAGGACAAAACCACGTCCCATACTCTGTGCTTTCTCTCTGTTTCTCTGCGCCTCCCGGCTGAGCTGACGGGATTTCTCTGCCGCGCGTTCCTCGCGGACACGTTTGGCTGTCTGTACTCCTGCTGTCTGATATTTTCTTGCAGGTACTTCCTGAAGTCTCCGTACGGCATTTCCGTCCACGTACATTCCGCGGACATTTCCTGCGTTTGTTCTGTTTTTTCTGGATGTGACCGCTCTGTTTGTCCTCTCCATCTCTGACTCACAACTTTCTATCTAAATTACTTCTTACTTCTATTTCTTATATCTTCGCTCAAAAATTCTCAGCTTTGCACTTTTTGATCGCGGATTTTCTTCCATCTCGACCTTACTTGGCAGGATTGGTTTTCTTGTAATGACTTTTCCTTTGGATTCCTTACCACATACACATACCGGGAAATCCGGCGGACATGTGCACGGGTTTTCATTTTTGCGGAAAATCGTCTTTACGATCCTGTCCTCCAGTGAATGGAAAGTGATGATGCAGATTCTTCCGCCATCATCAAGCAGATCAATCATACCATCCAGGGATTCTCGAAGGACATCCAGTTCACGGTTCAGTTCGATTCGGATTGCCTGGAAAGTTCTCTTTGCAGGATGCCCTCCGGTCGCCTGAATCTTCATCGGAATGGACTGACGGATGATCTCTGTCAGTTCTCCGGTTGTCTGAATCGGTGCCTTTGCTCTCGCAGCCACAATATGCTTCGCAATATTTTTTGCAAATTTATCTTCTCCGTAATCACGAATGATCCGGTAAAGTTCTTTTTCGTCGTAGCCATTGACAATATCAGCAGCCGTACGACTCTGTCTCTGATCCATTCTCATGTCAAGCGGTGCATCTACCCTGTAGGTAAAGCCACGTTCTTCGTTATCCAGCTGATAAGATGAAACTCCCAGATCAAGAACGATTCCGTTGACTTTCTGAATCCCCAGATTCTTAAGTTCATTTACCATGTAACAATAATTGCTGCGAATGATCGTCACCCTGTCCTCATAGGCAGCCAGTCTTTCATTCGCAGCAATTATCGCATCTTGGTCCTGATCTATGCCAATAAATCTCCCCTTGGCAGAAAGTCTCTGACACACTTCACTTGCGTGTCCCGCTCCTCCCAGAGTTCCATCCACGTAGATGCCATCCGGTCTGATACTCAGCCCCTCAATGGTTTCATCCAGTAATACAGATTTGTGTTTGAATTCCATATCCGTCTCCTGTGGGATTTCTTTCCGGCGTAATGCTCAGATGATGATACCCATATCCTGCATGCCTTCTGCGATGCTGTCCATATCATCATAATCGCAGTTCTCGCTCCACTTTTCTTTGCTCCAAACTTCAATGCGGTTCAGATTTCCGGTAAGCACAACGTCTTTTTCCAGACCGGCAAATTCCCGTAACGTCTGTGGTACAAGGATTCTCCCCTGCTTGTCCAGTTCACAGTTCGTCGCACCTGCTACAAAGAAACGTGTGAAGGTTCTGGCGTTTTTATTTGTAAGTGGTAAGGCTCTGAGTTTTTCTTCAAAGGCTTTCCATTCGTCCATCGGATAAATAGAAAGACAACCATCAAGTCCCTTGGTCAGTACGAACTCTTCTCCCAGGAGTTCCCTGAACTTGGAAGGGATGATCAGACGCCCCTTCGCGTCGATTGTATGATTGTATTCGCCCATGAACATTTTACTCACCTACTCTCTCAGATACGATTCTCCCCTTCGTATCCCCGGATGGAAACGGTGGAAATCTGCCACATTCCCTCCATCTGCCACCACTATTCACCACTTTCTACCACTTATATTGCCATTCTACCCTATTTACCCCTAAATTACAAGTGGGAATCGTAGATTTTTTCCAAACAATTCAGTACTTTGAAAGTATTATTTTGGTTCTGTTACAAAAAAAAGCTCCCCACGTCATAAACATGGAGAACCTTTTGCTCATTTATTCAGTTTGATCATGATCCGGTCCAGTTTCCGGCTGAGCGGAAGCTGCTTCTGAAGATCCTTCCTGCTTTTGATCTTCCTGTTCAGTCTGCTCTGAAGGTGCCGAAGTCTCCGGTCTGTCCAGAATTTCTTTAAATTCATCCTGAACATTTTCAAAGTTCTGAACATCCGTAAGTCTGCTTCCATCCGTGTTTTCGTCCGGCACATATGCCTCCTCTCTCCTGCGGCTGCGAAGTGCATTACGCTTTCTGGAGAGGGCGTGACGTACCGAAGCCGTCACTCCGCAGACCAGAAAAAGCACTACAGATACAAGAAGGGAAACGGAAATTTTAGTTCCCGGAATATACAGGCTGTCCGTGCGGAGCCACTCGATTCCACATTTGCCCAGTCCGTATCCGGCAAGATAACGCAGGAAGATTTCTCCCTGAAAACTTTTTCTTCTGCCAAGGATCAAAAGAACGATCAGCAGAAGAAGGCACCAGATACTCTCATAGAGAAACAGCGGATGTACCTGTATAAAAGGTTCATCAAGTACCATCACCAGATTGTCCCTCATCTGTTTGGTCACTGCGCTGCTGTGGACCGATTCCAGTGGAATCTGCATTGCAAACAGACTGTCTGTGTACTCACCAAAGGCCTCTCTGTTAAATGCATTTCCCCATACACCTATTATCTGCCCTGTCAGCAATCCTATACTGACAGTATCTGCCATTTGCCCAAAAGAAACTTTACGTATCTTACAGTAAATAAATCCGGCCAGTGCACCACCAAAGATCCCACCATATATTGCAAGTCCGCCCCCACGGATATTAATGAGCTCTGTCCATGGCTTTCCGCTGAAAGACTCCCACGAAAATGCAAGATAATACAATCTTGCACCGATCACCCCGCCGATCAGTGAGATAAGTACCATTCCCAGATAGAGATTCGGATTTTCTTTATGCTTTCTGACCTGAAGCATGATAACCGCAAGCCCGAGAAGCATTCCAACCGCAACCAGTATCCCATATACTGTGATCTCAAATCCGAAAACCGTAAACGACTTATTCATCCCCTCAAAGTAAGCGCTGATATTAGGAAATCGAATTGAAAGATTCATAAAACACCTTCCCTTATTCCGGATCTTAAACAAGATCCTTTATCTGTGATCCATTATACGTTGAATCTGAAGAGTATTACATCGCCATCCTGAACGATATATTCTTTACCTTCCATACGTACAAGACCTTTTTCTCTTGCACCTGCATAGGAACCACAATCAAGAAGATCCTGATAATTGACAACTTCTGCCTTAATAAATCCTCTTTCAAAGTCTGTGTGGATCTTACCTGCTGCCTGAGGTGCTTTCGTTCCGGTTTTGATCGTCCACGCACGTGTCTCATCTTCTCCGGATGTCAAAAAGCTCATCAGTCCCAGAAGGCTGTAACTTGCTTTTACCAGTTTCTCAAGACCG
>OLPU01002013.1_pt1 | contig 14122 bp, 11 predicted proteins | sample 1673111 | NCBI WGS metagenome assembly OLPU01 (sample SAMEA3136755, study PRJEB25190) | human gut metagenome | reverse complement strand
TGCATGGTCCACGCCGTCCCCAAACACATGCTCGCCACCATGCACAAGCAAAACTCCCGCACCGTCATCGAATAATGTGACAAAGGGACAGCCCCTTCGTCACATTCCGGGGTTCTCGACTAGCCAATGCTCGTAGGCGCGCTGCATGACCTCAATTTTATCGGCTTTTTTGCGGCAGCCCTTTTGTTCCTCAACGGCCAGTTCGTAAGCCCCACTTTGCTCAAAGGCGCTGGTGTCCCAAGCACCGTGTTCAATGCGTGACCATACGGCATCGATGAGGTGTTCGAGCTCGGCAATGTCATCGGCGCTGGCGGTCGTCGAGAACGGCGGACGCAGCTCATTCGTTGCCTTGTCAGGCTCGACATAGTAATCGCCCATGGAAGTGACGGTGTAGCCATAAAACTCGGGTGACGCTTCGACCAGCAGTTTGTAGAACTTGAGCTGACGATGGTAGCCTGCAGGGACTTCTTTGCCAAAGCCGGTCTTGTAGTCGACGATTTGCACCGTTTTAGCTGCATCGTCAACGAGGAGCAAGTCGAGAAAACCAAAGAGTGGAGTTCCTTCGGCGGTCAGGCACTGCATATTCGCCTCCGTGATGCAACGGTAGCCGCGTACGTGCTCGACAAGCCAGGGGACGAATGCACGACAAATGCGTTCGAAGCGCTCCAAATAGCGATGGACGTCCTCGGGGGCAAAATCGAGCCACGAAATTTGCTGGCGATACTCGGCCTCAATTGTCCCAATTGCCGTCTCGCCATCGGTTGCCATCCGATTAACGATTTCTTCGAACATTGCGTGAACGATAGTGCCGAATTCGGTTTGGATCGTGGGCGCCGTGGGCAGGCGCACAATCTGCTTCTCGGGGAAGTGCTGGCTATTTGCGCATCCAGGCTCGTACGTCACAAAGTTGTTGAGCGCTGTGGCAGAAAGAAACTTCACGTCGGTGTGAGGCTCCAAAAGTGCGCAGAGCTCGGGCGTATCGAACGCGTAGTTGTCGCGCCATTCGGTTTCGATGGCGGTACTGAGCTGGTTTGCCTCGACGGTGACTTCGCAAGAGTCGATAAGCCCCGTGAGCTCCTGCAGCGCCGACCCGCCGGCGCGGCACAGCTCGAGGTGTCGTTTAGCGCGCGTGATGGCGACAAATAGCAGGCGGCGCGCGTCGTCGCCATCCTTTTCGTCGCGAATAAGCAGGTTGGACGGGTACAAGCTCATGCCGCTTGCACCTTTGTGCCAAGTGGAGTCGTCGGCATCGAGCAGGTAGACGCAGTCGAACTCCAGACCTTTCGAGCTATGGGCGCTGGTGAGGCGAACAGCTCCTGGCGTGCCAAGATCGATCGATGCGTCGATGCTCACGCCAAACTTTTGAGCGGCGTTGAGTTTGTCGACAATATCGGGCAGGCGAAGCGTGCGTCCCATGCGGCGCGCGTCTCCCATCTCCCCCTCAGCAAAGGCAAGCAAGGCGCGGATGCCGGCATTGAATTCGGCGGCGCCCAGCGGATCTTGATCTTTGCGATTCCGGTAATAGCCAAGGCTGCGTTCGACGATCTTAAAGAGCAGCGCTCTGACCGGGGAGGCGCCGGCCTCCGCCGCCCACTGCATAAGATCGTCGTGCAGCTCTTTGATGTAGGCGCTATTGCTCTCGCACATGGCGGCCATCCAGTCGCCATGCTGGTCGCGCTTGGCGTTGAGCGCAAACGCCACGGATGACGGATGATCGCCGCCCAGCTCGGTGGCGCAAATGATCTGGGGGAGATAGCTGCTTGCCAGCCCTTTTTGCCCGCGAGCAAGCGCGGTAACGCAACGCAACAGTGCCAACGTCGTCTGCATACGCTCGGAGGCAAAGAGATTCTGCCGCTCGCGATACGAAAACGGCACGTTCTCCTTAACGAGGAAGGGAATCAGCGAGCGCAATGCGGCGTGTTTGGCAGAGATGACTGCAATTCCTTCATTGGGATCTTCGCAGTCATCGAGGTAGCCAGCATCAATCCTCTGCCTAATGCTCGCGGCAACGGCGGCGTATTCCTCGGCTTTGCCGGTGTAGACGTTCTCGCTAAAGCGGACCTGATCGCCTTGAGGCTTAAAGGCTTCGATTGACTTATTCGAGCTGGCGTCGAGGCGATATTCAATTTGCCGTGCGATAGCTTGACCAAGCTCAACGATGGCGGGCGTGGAGCGATAGTTGGTCTTGAGCACGATGTTCCGCGGCGAGAACTCGGCCGCAAACTGGTTGGCACATTCGATCGTGGCGCCCTGAAAACGCATGATGGCCTGATCGTCATCGCCGACGGCCATGATATTGGGCGAATCAACGCCGTCGCAGAGCAGCTCGATGATGCGCATCTGGGCACCATTGGTGTCCTGGAACTCGTCAACTTGGATATAGGTATAGGTGTCCTGGAGCACTTGACGTAGCGCGTCGTTGTGCTCGACGGCGTTAACAAAGTCGCCGATCATGTCGTCGTAATCGTAGAGATGATGCTGGTTGAGCTCGCTCTGGTAGCGACGCGCGACGTCGCAAGCGGTCTTGAGCCGCTCGCTCTGCTCCGCAATCTTAAACGTGCGCCCCTGAGAGTTGCTGCCTCCAAAGAAGGCATCGCGCACCTTGGTGTATCCCGAGGATTTGCCCTTCTCATCGATGAGCTCGGTGCGGCGAATGGTATCGCGCAGTTCAAGGATATAGGGCACATACGTGCCAGCAGGACAGCCGATCGGGCGGGTGAGCGATGTGGGCACCATGCCACAGGCGCGTTCGACTTCCTCCTCAAAACGCTCAGCCAACGCAGCGCTTGCCCTTTCGCAGACGAGCGTAAGCAGCTCGGAATGCTCGGTGAGCCAAGTGGCGGCGTCGATATTCTGCTGCGCGATGGCGCTCAGCGTGTCGTAGTCCAGGCCATTGCGTTTCATCTTGGAGACAAAGCCGATCATCTTGCCGATGTTTTGCGCGGGCATATCGGGCGACCCTCCGCCCAGCGACGAACCAAAGGGCAGCGATTTGAGCAGCCGATCAAAAATCTCTTGCTGGTGCAGGCTGGTAACAAGCGTGTCGGTCGAAGGGCGCATGAAGTACCCGGGATAGCGCGACCTGATGCTGCTTGCAAATCCGTGAAACGTGCTGACTTCGATGCCGTAGGCGTCGCGCCCAATGAGCTCAATCAGGCGTTTGCGCATGGCTTCCGCGCCCGCCTCGGTATAGGTGAGGCAGAGGATGTTGCGCGGGGCGGCATCGCGCTTGGCCAGGATGTTCGCCGCGCGTAGGCTCAGTAGCTGCGTCTTGCCGGTGCCGGGACCGGCAATGACGAGCAACGGACCATCTAGGCATTCGACGGCCTCGTGCTGTTCGGGGTTTAGTCGGTCGAGCGATGCGATGAGTTCGGGGGTCATGTTCATGGCAGTATTACCTGTCTTCCTGGTAGAGCGCACGCGTGCTATCGAGATAGTCGAGATACGTGTCGATGGCACTTTGAGGTTGAACGATCTTAATGAAGGTGCTGAGTTGCAGCAGCCAGCCAAAGAACTGCGGCGACAGCGGGGCTTTGACAGTTGCTAACAGGCGTCCATCCTGGTTCTCAAACACAACGGCGTCGAGCCCGAACTTGTCGATGAGCGGGTTCATCGCACGGTCATCGAGTTCCAGCACCACAGTGGTCTTGTCCGCCGCATACACGCCAAATGATGGCGAGACGTGATCTTCGAGCACATAGCCGGCAATGCGCGGATCCTTGGTTGAGGGCTCTTCGGATACTGCAACATCGAGCATGCGGTCGACGCGATAAGGTGTGAACGGCTGATGACCCGAGCCGGCATTAGCCCATTTATCTCTAAATCCAATCATGTAATAGAGTTCGTCGGAGTAGATAAGGCGCACAGGCGTGAGCTCGTAGGTCTCTCCGTCATGATTAAGAGCCTTTTGCTTGGCGGCGTCGTAGTGGAAGTAACGAAACCGAATTTTGCGTTTTTCGCGCATGGCCTGCTGAATCAAGTCGATGTTGAGCAGAGCATCGGAGTTTTGCATCTTCACGCGCGAAGGCACGTCGACACGCTTGTGCATCAGCTCGCGTTCGCCCAGGCTGGCGAGGCTCTGCAGCTTGGAGATAAGATGGTCGGTCAACTCATCGGTCAAAAATGGCGAGCTCTGCACGGCGTCAACAAGCATGATGAGTTCTTGCAGGTCGAGCGGGCGCGAGGCCAACGCCCATTCCTTGCCACCGCGCTGGTCGATGTTGAGCCCAAAGTCGCGAAGCGTTTGCAGGTCGCGATAGATGGCCTTGCGTTCAGCCTCGAGGTCGTGATAGGCGAGCTCCTCGATGATTTGCTGCGTTGTGAGCCCGTGCGTGCTGTCGGTCTTTTCCATCAAGGTTTTAAGCAGGAACAGAAGCCTGAGCTTTTGATTTGGTCTGTTCGCCACGTTGTCTCCTTTCGCCGGCAGGGTATCAGCCGGAGATGCAAAACAAGACCCGTTATTGGGACTCATTGTAGCCCGCGCGACCGTAGTATTCGCAGCAATGAGAGTCCGAATAGGGCGAAAGGTGGTTAAACGGAAATCGGCGGTTTGGCTGGCTGGTGTGACATGCACTCTGTTGGCTTGGGGCCGGTTCCGGTTTACAAGGATCAGAACAGGAGAAATGCGATGGCAGACATCAAAGTCTTTGCCGAGAATCTTGAGGATTCAACCAAGGAGCAGATCGAGGAGATTTCCAGCTGCCCGGCGTTTGAAGGCGCCAAGATCCGCATCATGCCCGATGCCCATAAGGGCAAGGGCTGCGTGATTGGCTTTACGGCAAACTTGGGCGACAAGGTCATTCCTAATTTGGTAGGCGTCGATATCGGATGCGGGATGTATTGTGTGCCGCTTGCGGAGACCATTGCGCGCGACGACCTCATTCAGTTCAATCGCGATGTGAAGCGCGCGGTGCCCACGGGCTTTAGCCTTCATCGCGATCCTGCCTGCGTACTCGCGGACTTTGGCATGGGGTCGCGTGATTGGCTGCAGGATAAACGCAAGGTTGAGCGCTCCATGGGCACGCTGGGCGGCGGCAATCACTTCATTGAACTCGACGAGGACGAGGATGGGTGCCAATATCTAGTCGTGCACACCGGCTCGCGCAACATGGGCAAGCAGACGGCGGAGCACCATCAGGCGCTGGCGCAGAAGACGTGCACGGCAGATATCCCCGACGAGCTTAAGTATCTCGTGGGAGATCTTTCTGCCGAGTATCTCGTCGATATGCATAACTGCCAACGCTTTTCGAATCAGAACCGCAAGGCGATTGTCGCACAGATTGTTGAGCGTACGGGAATTCGACTCGACGGAGACGGCTTTACCACCATGCACAACTACATCTCGGAAGGCGGCATGATTCGTAAGGGCGCCATTAGCGCTCATGCGGGCGAGATGGTGCTGATTCCGTTCAACATGCGCGACGGTGCCGTTATTGCGCGCGGCAAGGGAAACGAGGACTGGAACTGCTCGGCGCCGCACGGGACGGGTCGTGCGATGAGCCGCACCAAAGCGTTCCAAACGCTCGACACCAGGTCGTTCGTTAACGAGATGCGCGATGCCGGCATCTACTGTCCGAGCGCATGCGAGACGACACTCGATGAGTCGCCCGAAGCGTATAAGCCTGCGGATGATGTACTGAGACTCATGGACCCGACGGTCGATGTTATTCACCGACTCAAGCCGATTTGGAATTTTAAGGCTACTGGTAAGCGCGGTAGGCGTTAGGAGGGTTGCGATGACGCTAAAGATGGACTCCAGGGACGACCGAATTGGCCGTACTGTGAGTATGGACGAGATGCTGGGCTTTTCGGGCGTGATGCCGCCGTCCGCGAATCGGTGCGGCGGGAATCGTGGAGAGCGTGATGATGAGGGTTTTGACCTCAGCGGGTTTCATAATCGGCTGGTTTCTGGGTTCGATCGCGGTATGGAGACGTCGGTGCTTGAAGTCCCGCGAGTGTTGAAGACCGGTATGCCGGTCGATGATGCCCTAGGTGGCGGCGTTGGGTTGGGCAGGCTCAGCGTGATTGGCGGCGCGCATGAAGATGTCTCGAACGTGTTAGTGCATGCGGCCTTACGCCTGAGTGAGCAATGCGCCGTGCTTTACATGCCGATTCGGGAGCGTGAAGAGGATGCGATTGCCAGGCTTATTCGCGCTGAGATGGATGGCAAGCTGTTAGAGGATCCTGAGGAGCAACAGGTTGAGACAATCCGCGCAACGATGCGCCTCAAGCAGCGCAACTTGGGCATCTTTGCCGAAGACAACATGACCATGGACCTTTTAACGAGCTGGTTGCTCGGCGACCAAACGTGGAACAGAGCGGTGCTAAAGGACGTCGTAGTCGTAATCGACGGACTCGAAATGCTCGACGACAATCGCCCGGTAAATGCCGTCTTGCGCGACCTGCGCAACATGCTCAGCCCAACATCCGCCATCCTGGCAGGTTGCTTCGCGGCTGAGGGCCGAGGGGACGACGCAACATTCGCGGAGACCCACTGCAATGCAGATGCTCTGGTCCTCATAAGTTCCGATGGCGAAAATCCCGCCTGCGTGCGAGTCTTTGGCTGAGACCATAGCCGATAACGACAGCTCGGCCCGTGGCGCGCCTGCACCACGGGCCGATTTTTTATTGAGAGGGGATTGGGTCGATCGAGATGACGGCTGCAGTCTTCCCGGCTGAGTCGGTCTTCGCTCAGCTCTGTTTTGCTCTATCTATCATGTACGAGAACCTTTCGAGCACCGCTTGCTCATTACGCTCCGCAGGAGCCAGAGTATGCCGTTTCAGCCCAATAAGGAATTCATCGTAATGTTCATCTACACCGTAGCGTTCATCTCCGGTAAATAGGTTTTTATTAGTTTTAAAAAATGCATACAGCTCGCTATAGTACTTAATCTTGAATTTTGCTGTCGCTGCCTTAGCCTCGTCGACATTATTGAAATCCGGCGCAAACAAATAGCACTTAACCGTTCTGTTTTGGCATACATTTTTCGCCGCTTTTCGATATTGTGAAAGCTGCGTTTCTGAGCAATCGGGTTTAATGCCATTAATCGCCGAATGGATTTTGTTTTCGATTACAACGATGTGCCGCTCGTTTTCAATCCATAAATCTACATGGTATTTGGATTCGCGAATGATCGTGGGGTGCAGACCGAAGTCGCTAATGTCGAGAACTTCTTTGGCAAACGTTTCAAATCCTTTTTTGCTGCAACTTAGGTAATGTGCCAGCAAATTGGAGAACACGAGCTCGTCGTCTTCTTTTCCGATAATTTCAAGGAACGAGGGCTGCGTTTTGCTGCAACTCACCGACTTAACGAGTTTTGTCCCGATTTGCTCCTCCCATTTTTCTTCATTCGCTATCAGCTCTTTTAACCGCGCATAAGCCTCTGGATGATCGACGCTGGAGATATATGTTCGTTGACGTCCCCATCGCTCCTTATCGTTGCAAATAAGTTCAATTGGATGACGACGCTTGTCTTCGTCTTTTGCCTTGCCCATGGAAATAAAGATCTGATGCTTGGGACTGGGGACCTTAAACGATCCTGCATGGTAGCTGAGAGTTCTAAACGCTTCTTCTTTTTCTCCTTTGTAAACGTTTTCGGCAAATATCTTATCCACCGAAACGCCGTTATAGGAAACGCTGCCGTATGGCATTGGAAGAGCTTCCTCCTTGTTTCTCGGGGAACAAATGTTTTCAAGGTCGCATGCTAGCCCAACGGCTTCACCCAGTGTGTTTCCATATGATCGAATTAGAAGCACTGCTTCAACATTGGGGTGGTCATTAACGTTTCCGCTAGGAGCTATATATAGATATCTTTCGCCTTTATCGGTGTCGAAAAAATCAATGACTTCATGGCCTATATTCTCGCCATCGAGAAGATATCCACCACAAAAAACCTTGGCAATTAAAATTTCTTTCTCATCGTTCATGAGCGCTCCTTTGAATAACAACGCTAATCATGTGTTTATTGTCCTATGGGGCGGTCAGTTTAGAAAGATACGGCACAAGAGCTCGGATTGACGGTGACCGCGTTGAGTTGAGTGCAGCAATTGTTTCAATTGTCAGTTTCCGTCATCGAGCGCGATGCCGGTATATATCTAGCCAAATCGGCTCTTTCTCCTTATTGTTGGTGCACTCTTCTAGCAGGTTATCTATCTGATCCAGTCCAATTGCTTGCAAGGCTGCGCATACTTCTGGCAAGGGCTGCGTTGCTTTTCTCGCTCTAAACACAGGTGACAGCATCAGGTTCGTATGTGCCCATCCGGTAAAGCAGCTGCCGTAGGGGATAGAGCCACATCTGATCTGCCCATCGCCATCGGGATACAGACAGTCCAATTTCGAGTTTGCTACCAGGCAATAGCAAGGTCTTGGTGCCCATGGCCGGCAGTCGATCTCAAGAATGTCGCCCTTTCTGTACGGCGTGGGCAGGTCGACATATGCCCCCTTGAACCACGGGCCAAAGATTCCACTCACAATGCAGTCGAGCACCTCGCCGCATTCGCCCTCTTCCTCCCTGCAGAGGTATTGGATTTCGCCGGAGGCGTTTGTGTAGTAGGTGTAGTTCGGCTGCAAAAAGCCATCGTAGGGATACGAACAGCTCGGGTCGTTAGCAAGGTCGAACAGTTCAATCATCCAATACGAGGCCGACAGGTCTGTTATCCCGCTCCACTTTTCTGCATATGCCTTCATTGCCGCCAGGGCGTCCGCCCACGATGCCACGGGGAAGGGGCCATGCATGATCGCAGATCCAACTTCGCTGTCGATAAAGCTAATTTAGCTGACAAGCAGCATTTTCTTGTTTCCGTCGACGGCCTTTAGCGCGTCCAAGCAGTCATCGATGTAGTCGATACAAATCTCTGGTCCGTACCAAGAAAAGGTTTCGTCTGACGAACTGCGCTCGGCAGCAACCAGCTTGCTGAGCATCTCCCGTTTGCGGTTGATTTCTATCGACGCGCCACCGATGATTTGCGAGTAATGATCGCCACTCAGTAGCTGCGGATTATGCAGCAAATGCTCTCGCAGCTCCGGAGATTCGATCAGGTTGATTATTTCTTCGTGCACGATAGTCTCCGAGTTGTTGGTGCGACTTCTTGTGGATTCGGACATGGCGGCCTTTATTCAAATAGCTGCGGATACTTTTCCTTGAGCGGCGCCTGGTCAAGACGCAGCTCTTCCAGGTTGTGCTTTGCCTTGGATTCCATCCTTATAGTGTCGATAAACGCGATGAGTGAGTCGACATACAGGTCGCCGCGCAGGTAGGCCTGGGCGGCGATTAAAATTCGCTGCTCGTCTTCGAGTGGTTTGCGATAGTACTCAAGATTCAGGTAAAGCGGGTCTGGCTCGCCGATGTAGAGGGGAAACGTCTCGTTGTAGGTAATCGAGCAGCCAGTGGCACGCATGTTGCTGATATCCCCTGCATGGCGATAGTGCTCGAGGCGCTGCTGCGCATGATCAAGCCATTCGTCAGAACGGTCTGCCTGCCGAAGCTCTGCCTCAAGCTTTGTCCGGTCCCACGTGGGCAGATCGAACAACGTGAACGGCTCACGGGCACTGCCTTGCGGCGTCCAGACGATATCGCCGGTGTGGAACGGCGTGGGGATATCGACCCAGATGAACTCGAATGCGATCTCCCAATCGTTCTCAACGGGGCCGGCTGAAGGGCAATAAACGGAAAGGGGCTCACCTTTGCCGTTCACCATGAGCCAATCTTCTCGGCGATGTTCTTCGTCGGCATCGAGCGGGCACCGAGTGATGCGTACGCGTGCCTCTGGACGGCTCGCCAGTTCATCATCACCGCGCAACGCCTCGGCACATTTCTCATAACAGCTGAATGGCGCGCCGAAGGCCCCGCAAAGTTGCCCGTCAGGCACAATCTCCTCTTCATACTGATAAACGTAGCCCGTCCCACTCGTAAACGCATCGACGCACCGCTTGTTGTAATCGACTGTCCAGCGCAAAAAAGCATGGAAATCGGGGATGGCCGGCCTTCCAAGACCGGCAAGGGTTGCCTCCAGCGAACAATTGGGCATGGTTTGCACGATCTCCTGCCAGGCTTTGCACTTCTGCTCGAGCGTGGCGGTTTTCGAAAACCAAACAAGATATGCTGCTTCGATGGCGCTGGGCTGGAAGTCGATGCTGCGCAGGTGCTCCCGAATGTCCCGGGAGTCGACGAAATTTAAGATGTTCATGGCAACCTCCTGTCTAATCGTTGCCATTAGCATCTGTCAGAGGATGTGGTTTGCAGTCCCATTAACAGGTCTGATATGAATTTCTCGTCAAACATACTTTTGGAAACGCCACTGGTGCATGGGTGGCTGCGTGTTGAAAGGATTGTCATTCAGAATATGATGCTTGCCCTTGTGACGAATAGTACGGACACTTTTCTAAACTGAACACGAACAAACATTCGCATATCTAACTGCGCTTTGATAGAATCGGTATCGTTGGCGGCAGTTCCATGTGCCGGGCAGCGCCCTCCATTTGATGGGAGGTGATGCCCATGGCCGATTTGATTGATTTCGTGAGGCTCCTGACCGCATTGGTCTCGCTTCTCACGACGCTTATTGGACTTTCCGAGGCACTCAAGCAACGCTCGAAGCGTAACAGAAGGGGTCGCCGCCGCTAAGGCGTTGACCCCCTAAAACAAGCAACGGCGCTGCCCAGCTAGCTACAACTTGGGCTGCCGTCGACACTATTCTACCTACGAACGACATTTTGGACAATCGGTAGTGGCGTTTCAAAAACTAAGCGTAACTGGCTCAATCTTCCTCTAAGAAGGGATTGGCCGTCGCATCGAACAGCTCCGGGTAGCGGTCCTTGAGCCAACTGTCTGCGTCCTCGAAGCCACGCACCTTTTTCTCCGCCAGTGCCTGTAGCTCGTATGCGCTGGCCATCGCGGTGAGCGAGTCAACCGCCAGGTCGCCTTTGACATACGCCCTGACGCCGTAAAGGATTCGCTCCTCTGACTTGAGCGGCTCACGATAATAGTCAATGTCCAAAAGAAAGCCCTCAGGCTCCCCAATGTAGAAGGGGAAATGCAAGGCGGATGAGACTTGGCACCCGTAGGCGTACATGTCGCTGGTGTCGCCGTCGTATCGGTGCCAGCGCAATAGCTTGTCGGCCTTTTGAACGAGGCGCTCTTTGTAGACGGAAGAGGCCAGCTCTTTGTCGACTCGTGTGGACCCCCATGTTTGCAGGTCAAACAGCACCATCGGCTCGTCGGGGCGTTGGAGGTTGCAGACGATGTCTCCTGCATGGAAGGGCGTTGGGATATCAAACCACATGTCCTCGAAATCGCTTGCGGTGCCCGCCTCGTCCCACTCGCTTTTGTTGCGGTAATCGCAAGACATTACTTCGCCGTTCGCATTGAGTAAGACCATGTCGTCGGCATAGTGGTCTTCGTCTGGGTCGATGGGACGACGAGTGATCCTGATGGCTTTGGGATCGTCACCGTCGAGCTCTTTCCAGATTGCATCGAAGCATTTTTGGTAACTGCTGTACGGGCCGTAAAGACAGCCGCCCTGCCCGCGCCGGTCCCATGAGTAGTCCTCAAAGAAATACAGGCTTTGACCGTCCGTCTTTTTAAAGTGTGCGAGCTTTCTTTGCTCCTGCTTAATGACATTGCGCAGAAAGGTATGGAAGTCCGGGATGTTGACCGTGTCATTTCTGCGGCTCATGGTGCAATTGGGCATATTGTCGATGATCTTTTGCCATCCTTCGAGCTTTTGCTGCAGCGTTGCTTCGTGCGAGCAATTGACGATGAAGGCCGCTACGGGCGTGGTGAGCTCGTAGTTGATTCGTTGAAGATGCTCCTTAATGCTGCGCGAGTCTAAAAACTCAAAGACGTCCGGACGAATATCCAGCTCGCTTTGGCTGGCGGGCTTGCGGTGCGGCTGCAGGCAATCGTGCCCGACCGAGCCTTCGGACCACTGCTTGCCGTAGTCAGGGTCGTCGTGCAGCTTCTGCGAAAGCTCGAGCATAAAAGCGCAGTCGTCCGGCAGGTCGCCGGTGTAGCGCTCGGCTGTGTAGAGGGCAGAGGGGATGAAGGGGTCCAAGAGACTGTCGCTGTAGGTGCCGGATGAAAGCGAACCCTCCTTAACGCCGTGATCTTTGCTGGGCCCTGCGCACCAGATTTGTCCACGGAGTGTGTGCTCGTAGTCGTTTTCGAGCACAATGGCAAAGCGAGGCCCGTGGTCGAAGGGACGGCCGTCGATTTTGAGGATGTCGCCCGGCACCCACGGCGTGTAGATAGGCTCGTTGTTCGCGCAGAACCGCCTGCTATCGTTTCGCCAGGCGCTTTCGACATGCGATTTGCGAGTGCGGTGATTGCGCAGATCGCGGAGGAATATGAGCTCGCCATCCCTGGTTGCCGCGAACGACAGGGAGGGCTGCGCCGTTTGGTGCCCGTGCAGGTCTTCCGAGGTGTAGAGATTGATCTTCCAGTATGATTCGGACCAGTCGTCGTCAGGATACTCTTCGATGTAGCGCTTCATAAGCGTTTGCGCGGCTTCCCAGGATGCGGTGGGGAAGGGACCGTCGAGGGCGTCGGCGTCGCGCTCCTCCTCGTTGTAGAACATGACGTGCAGTAGGAGGATTCCACGGTCGCGCTCGACGTTGTTGAGCATGTCGAGCGCGCTGCTGAGCTGGGCGAGATGCGAATCGATATCTTCGAACAGCTTCGGCGAAACCTCTTTGCGGAGTTGTTCGAGCATGGCGCGCTTTTCGTCAAGCGTTTTCAGCGAGCCGGCGATGATTGGCGCCGGCCAGTATAAGTATTTGCGCATGTGGTCTCGCAGCTCTTGGCTTTTGATGCAGCTGAGGACGAGGTCCCTGCCGGCATCGGTGATGCCATCGCATGCCTGATTGTTCATGTCGGCCTCCTTATCGATTGTTACCGGCATGATGCAACGGGTGGGGCCATTGTTAGTCCTATTAACGGGACCAAGTCACAACTCGCTACGACATTGAGATAGTCAATTTGCCGCGTTGTGGGCGAGCAGGGCCGGTTTTTTGGCAACACCGTTTGCGCCACCAGCAAAAATCGAGTTATTCGGCCTTTCCGAGGGTGCTCACTGACGAGAAAGGCCTTCTTCGAACCGCCTGCGTCCTTTACGGTGTTCGATTCTGTGAAAAGTGAGCGAATAACCGCCCAAATAAAAACAAAGCCGCTCGAGTATTCCGTATGACATTCACGGAGGATTGGCAGTGAGGCCGAATAACTCGAAAAACGTAGGTGGGGTTCTTCGACAAGGGCGAATGTGACAAAGAAGCAGTTCCCTTGCTGCATCCCAAATATTGCCTTTACGTGTTGATACACACGGTGTGCAATAATACTCGCACTGTGCAATAGCGCACAGGCTGAGTAACAAGGAGGACGTTTGTCCCAGCTCGAGAAATGCGATCGCCGGTCCCTTCGCTCGCAGCGTGCCCTTCGCCAGGCGCTTGCCAGCGAGCTTGCCGAAAGCGGCGACCTTTCGCGCATTAACGTCGCGTCGCTCACCGAGCGCGCCGGCCTTACGCGCCGCACGTTCTATTCGCACTACCGCGATATCCCCGACTTTATCAACCAGATTGAGGACGGCTTGCTGGCCGAGATCCGTGAGCGCATTGAGCTCATCACCGCAGCTCAGCTGCCCGATCTCTATCACAACATCGATGAGCTCGAGCCGGCGCCCGGTTCGGTTGAGCTGCTGTGTTATCTTGCGGCCAACCGCGACTTAATCGGTGCGCTGCTGGGTCCGGGCGGCGACCAGGCCTTTATTAAAAAGATCATCGATACCGCACGCGAGGCCGTGGTGCCGCGCGCACAGACGGGCATTTTGGGCTTGGCGCTGGGCACCTTCTTTGACTACTACGTCACCTATGTCGTGAGTGCCGAGGTCGGCATGATTCAGCGCTGGTTTGAGCGTGGGCTCACCGAATCGCCCGAGGCCATGGCGCGCATTATGACGGTGCTCGCTTTTGTGCGCCCTGGTGACCTGTATGGCCAACCCATCGATATCAACGTGCCGGAATACGGCATGAAGTTATTGAACTTGCAGCTCGAGGACGCGGCCGATACCGTCGCAACCGTCGAGTCCAACAACTAAGAGGAGAGACAATGAGCAAACTCGTCGAGGGCATTAA
>OLPU01002001.1_pt1 | contig 14196 bp, 10 predicted proteins | sample 1673111 | NCBI WGS metagenome assembly OLPU01 (sample SAMEA3136755, study PRJEB25190) | human gut metagenome | reverse complement strand
GGCAACGCAGATGCCGTGCCGCAGCCGCCGGAGCGGTGCTTAAGCCGTCAGGCGGAAATTGTGCGGTGTTGCCTTAAATAATTCTCCCAAAAGTGTTAAAAATAGTACAAAGAGATAATTCTGCCCCATTATACCATGTTAAGCAGGTGAATACAATCTACAACCCCAAAAACCTGACGATGCAAAAAACAAAACCCCAGGCAAGCCAGCGGCGCTGCCTGGGGGAAATGTACGGTAATACCAGAGATAAAGCAGGCTGCGGTTCAGCCGCGCTTCATGCGGCCCAGCAGCAAATAATACCCCGCCCAGTCCAGCTTGCCGAACAGGGGGCTCTGCGTGCGCGCAGCTTCGGACAATATCCATAGCAGACGCAAGCTGTTCCAGCGGCAGGGCAGGTAATAGGGGCTGTAACAGTGCTCATGGCGCATTGTATCCAGCAGGCTTTTCAGCCATGGACTTTGCAGCGCGGTGCGGGCTTTGGCGCGGCGTGCAGGCATGGCGTCGGGGTCCCGCCGCAAAATGTCCGCGGCACCCTCCGCCAAAACCTGCAATTCCGCGCGGTGCAGCAGCAGCATATCCTGCGGCGGGCAGGCAGCAGCGGTGCAGGCGGCGTTCAGCTTGGCAAAATGCTTGGGCCAAATTTCGCAGTAATTGGCGTGGTACTTGGTGGAAAGGGTGCCGGTGCGGCTGCAATCGTAAAAGGTCAGGGCGCTTTCCAGCACAAGGTAGCTGAAATCCGGCTGGCAGCGCCCCAGCAGAGCCAGATAATCCAGCACAAACTGCAAATCTTCGCCAAGGGTATAAGCCTGGTCAAAGGCAAGCTGCCGGGCGTATGTGCGCCGGTAAAGCTTGTTCCACGGCATGGCAATCAGGCAGTCCAGGTGCAGGCGGGCCAGGTCGCTCTGTTGGGCCGGGTGGGCTACTGTGGTTACAGGGGTGGTATCGTCCGGCTGCATGGTGTAGTGCCAGAGCACAAAAGCGTTGGGGGCAGCGGCCTGTGCCGCAAGGGCGGCGGCCAAAGCGCCGGGGCGCAGGGCATCGTCACTGTCCAAAAATACAATATACTCGCCGGTGGCGGCCCGTAGCCCGGCATTGCGCGCGCCGGAAACCCCGCGTTCCCTGCGGTGCAGTACCATCACACGGGGATCCTTTGCTGCGTAAGCGTCACAAATTTCGCCGCTGCGGTCTGGACTTTGATCGTCCACCAAGATCAGCCGCAGCCCGCCCGGCAGCTGCTGGGTCAGCACACTTTCGATGCAGCGGGGCAGGGTGGCTTCCGCCTTGTATACCGGAACGATCACACAGATGACGGGCTGTTCCATAGGTGACCTCCAAAATCGTACACAATGCGTACAAAATCATCATAAAAGCGTGCGGAAGAATAGCGCTGTGCCGTCTTTGCACCGGCGGTGCTCATCTGGGCGCGCAGATCCGGGTGTTCGTACAGCATGCGGATGGCAAAGCTCAGCTGCCCGGCTACATTGCCGTCACGGTCCACCAGCACGGCCTGGCTGCCGTCCAGATATTCCGGCATACCGCCGCTGCGGGTGGCAAGCACCGGTCGGCCGCAGCCCATGGCTTCCACCGCCACAAGCCCGGCGGCTTCCTCCACCAAGGTGGGCACGCAGACAAGGTCCGCCAGGCGGTAATATTCCGGCATCGAATCATTGGGCACATAGCCAGTAAAGCGCACCCGGTCGCCAAGGGTTTCGGCCTGCTGTTCCAACTTGCGCAAAAACGGGCTTTGCTGGGTACGGCCAAAAAACGGGCTGCCCACAATCAGCAGCTTGATGCGCGGGTCATGGATATTCTCCATCGCTTCCAACAGCTTGTGGATGCCCTTATCCGGCTCCAGGCGGCCGCAGAACAGTACAACAAAATCTTCCGGCGCAAAGCCGAGGGAAGCCCGCAGCGCAGCATCCGCCGGGCCGGGCACAAAGCGGGCGGTATCAATGCAGTTGTGCAGGATGTAGGCATGCTTGCGGTCCAGCTCGCTGGTTTTGAGGTAATCATCGCGGATAAACTCGCTCAGGGCCAGAATACCGCCGTAAATGGCGTCCATCTCATGGCTGCAGCTGGTTTGGCCGTGCAGGTGGGCCAGGCAACGCCGCTTGCCGAACATTTTGCTGATGGCGCTGCACTGGGTCAGGGTGCCGCCCTCCGCCACAATCAGGTCCGGCGTGGGCAGCTCCAGTGCAAGGGAAAGCTGAACCTTTTGATACCACGGGTCATACGGGGCGGCAACGCCAAAGCAGCGCTCCAGAAACACCATGGGGTAATACCGGCGCACGCCGCGGGGCTTGGCAACGTACAGCATTTTGGTGTGCTGCAGCCCTTGTGCCTGGGCGGCGGCTTCCGGGTCCGGGATGCTGGCGCACAGCAGGTCCAGCTTGCCCGCCCGTTCATTTTCACGGATCAGGTGGGTGACAAGGGTTTCCACCGCGCCGCCCTGCACAGCAGGAACCGGCAGCTCCGGCGGCGGAACCAGCAAAATGCGCGGTTTGCGCGGTGTATTCGGCGAGCGCAGCGGCAAAATGGACAACCCCTTTTTTCGTTGGTTTGAAAGTTTGGTGTGGACGGAGGAATAGTTAGGAGTTAGGAGGTTAATTAGAAATTAGGAATTGGAGATGTTTTGGGGGATGTGCGGAACAGATAAAATATCTGTAGGGCGCGATGCTCTCATCGCGCCGGGGAAAAACGCAAAATGGTTATCGCAAACCTAAGGCAACACCGCACAATTCTAAGTGCCGATACGGCGAGCGAGGTGCGGCAGATGCCAAGCCAAAAGCGCAGATAATACTGGATGTCTTATCGAGCATTTTGGCAACGCAGATGCCGTGCCGCAGCCGCCGAAGCGGTGCTTAAGCCGCAAGGCGGGAATTGTGCGGTGTTGCCCTAAAAATTATTTGTAGGGGACGATGCTTGCATCGTCCCGTGGCCGTTTGTCCCATATACAATCCTTGGAAAAACGCTATGACATTAGGTCAGCGGGCGCACAATATGCACCCCTACGGTCTCTATGGGGAAAACGCGTGCTTCAATATGTTTTGAGCGTATTTTGTTTACCCGTTCGCTATCCAATCCCTATTTTTATTCTTATATTCTATTATATTAAAGTTTTTTCGCCGAAGCCTTTTTTTCAAAAAAGGCTGGAAAGCTCCCTTAAACAATCACTTTGCCGGGCAAAGGCTTTCGGCGGGCATCATGGCCCAGCGGGCGGCGGAAAGCTTTTCGGTCATCTTCATGTGGCGGCAGTTGGGCAGGTAGCTGATCAGCCCCTGCATCAGAAACTGCTCCTTGCTGATGGCCTTGACCAGCTGCGGCTCCGGGTTCTGGCGTACCTTGGCGCACAGGAAAAGATACCGCCGCCAACAGGCAGCATAAGCCGAATCAATCACCGAACGGTCCGCGCCGTTCTCGACATAAAAGCGGTACCGGTCAGCCAGGCCGTCCACCGCGTCAAACGCGCCGGGTTTCAGGCTGGTGCGCATAATGCTGCCGGAACGCAGGCGGTAATTGTACAAAACATCCGGCAGGCACACCACTTTATCGCACCGCCAGAACAGCCGGTGCGCCACAAAATCATCCTCGTGCAGACGGCCCTCCGGGTAATGCAGCAGCTTCCACACCTCGGCGCGGTAAAGCTTGTTCCATGCAACGGTGTAATAAGTGCCGTTGGGGGCATAAAAATCATTCAGCAGATCCTTGCCGCGGAACACACCTTCCTGCGTGGGCGGGGTGAACACCGGCTCCGGCAGGGGCTTGCCGTTCTCCTGTACGTCCTCCACTGCGCAGATCGCCATGTAGGCGTCGTGCGCTTCGCAGGCTTCGTACATCTTTTTCAGGTACGCCGGGCGCACCACATCGTCGCTGTCAATAAAGGCATAATAGCGGCCGCGGGCCATATCAATGCCGGTGTTGCGCGCGCCGGAAAGCCCCTGGTTCTCCTGGTGCACCACTTTAATGCGGTTGTCCCGCTTGGCAAGGCGGTCACACAAAGCGCCGCTGCCATCCGTTGCGCCGTCATCGATCAGCAGCACTTCGATCGTGCCGTAGCTGGCCGGGAAATCCTGGTCCAGAATGCTCTGCACGCACTCTTCCAGCCAGGGCTCTGCGTTGTAAATGGGAACGATCACACTAACTGCAATATGTTCCATCTTGTTTTTCCCCCTCATTCCTCAGTCCGTTTTGCTGCCATGCAGCTTGCCGCGGGCGTGTGCCAGCGTGTAGGTCAGCCCCGGTGCGGCGCAGAACAGCACAGCGCGCGCTTTTTCGGCACCGGGCACATGCGGGCAGCGCAGGATGTCCGGTAAAATGCTGTCCAGATGCTTTTTGTGCTTCAAAAATTCCGGTTTCAGCTTTGCCATGGCTCCGGCCTCGCTGGCCTGGCACCAGAACAGGTAAAACACCTTCCAGTACCATGCCACGGCCCATTCATAATAACCTTTATATTCGGTTTTGTCCGGCTGCGCGGCAAACCAGCCCAGCCAGTTCCAGTACATTTTCAAATCATCCAGCCGCCGCGGCGGAAACAGCACCTCGGTCATCTGGCCGCCGCGCCGCCGGTAGTGGTACAGCACGCGCGGCACACAGTAAACATACTCGCCGTCATACACGCGGTGCAGCTCGCTGGCGTCATCGCCAAAGAACATGGTTTCGTCAAAATGCACGCCTTTATCGCGGAACAGGCGGATGTCAAACAGCTTGTTCCAGCACAGCAGCCCGTAAAAGCCGCCGGTTTTAAAGGTATCCAGCAGCAGCTCCATGGCCATGTGCCGCCCGGCAATGTTGATGTTGACCCCGGCCCCCGGCACGGGCTTTTCCTGTTCGTCCACCGCGTCGGCATTGCAGGAGGCAATGCGCACATCATTTTCGCGGATGGCATTCAAAAGTGTTTTGTAGAGATCCGGATCCACCAGGTCGTCCGAATCCACAAAGCCGATGTAATCCCCGCGGGCATTGTCCAGCCCAACGTTCAAAGCGGAGGCCGGGCCGCCGTTTTCCTTGTGGAACACCCGGATGCGCGGGTCGGTTTTGGCAAGCTCATCACACAGCTCGCCGCAGCCGTTGGGGCTGCCATCCTCCACCAGCAGCAGCTCAAAGTCCGTAAAGCTCTGGGCCAGAATGCTGCGCACCGTGCGGGGGATGTAATCCTTGGCGTCATATACAGTTGTCACAATGGAAATGGTCGGGTTCGGCATGCAAAACGTTCCTCTCATAAAAAGCGGTTTTTCAGCTGGGTATAAGCGGCCAATAGCCAGGCGCTGTGCAAAAATACCCCCAGCCGGTAGGGCAGCGCCAGCAGGCGGTTGGGGTCCGCAGTCAGGCGGGCGCGCAGGGCCGCGCGGGCATCAGCATCCTGCAAAATGCGGGCAAACAGCTGCCGCCGTTGGGCAAACGGCATGCGGCCGGGGCAGCCGGTCAGCAGCCCATATTGATTTAACGCGGCACGCACCCGGCTTATTTGCACCAGGCGGTCAATTTCTGGTGCAGGCAGCTTGGCATCCGTCAAGAATGCTTCCAGCACGGGGCGGGTCACAGCCTCGGCGTCCAGCAAATCCCCCCGCAGAGAGCGGGACAGACTGCCCGCAAGCATATCATTCTGATTATAGTATACACCTGCAAGGCAATAAATGGCAGAGTTTTTTTGTAAAAAAAGCAAAAACCGCAAATATTGAAGATTAAACAAAACATCTTCATTGATTTTTAAGCGTGGGTCAAACCGCAGCTTGTTCCGGCGGATCACATCCAGCCGGAATAGCTTGGGGTAGGGGGCGGCGAGGTAGCCGCTTTCAAACAGCAGCGGGTCCAGCGCATCCCCCAGCGCGGCGGGGCCGGCATAGCAGCCGGGGGCCAGCGGATTGGGGGCAGGGCCGCTGGCGCGCACCATGCCGTACAAAATCAGGCCCGGCTGCGCATCAAATGCAGCGGGCAGCGCCTGCCACAGCCCCGGCAGCAGGGTATCGTCCGCATCCACAAACAGCACCCACTCGGCACCGCTGCGGCACAGTGTATCCAACCCCGCGTTGCGCGCGGCGGATGCCCCGCCGTTGGGCTGGTGCAGTGCGGTAACGCGGGGGTCCTGGGCGGCAAGGGCATCACACAACGCGCCGGTACCGTCCGGGCTGCCGTCCTCCACCAGCACCAGCTGCAAATTGTCCGGTGCACCCTGCAGCACGCTTTCAACCGTCTGGCGCAGCGTGTGCTCGGCCTTATAGCAGGGGATCACCACCCCAATGGCGGGCAGGCTCACAGTGTTCCCTCCCTTTGCAGGACTTTGCGGTAAATTTCAATCATCTGTGCGGTGTTTTTGGCCGCGTCATGGGTCACCCGGGCGCGGATCTGCGCGGCGGTGCCCAGCGCCGTGCCGTGGTCCGGCAGGGCAAGCACCTGTAAAATGGCCGCGCTCAGAGCGGCATCATCCCCGGCGGCACCGTACAGCATCCCCTGCACGCCGCTTTGCAGCATATCCGGGATGCCGCCTGCCGCGCTGGCCACGCAGGGCAGGCCCAGCAGCATGGCTTCGCCCAGACTGTTGGGGCTGTTCTCGCTGTAAGACGGCAACAGGAAGAGATCGGCATCCAGGTAAGCCTGCCGCATGGCGGCGGCATCCAGCGGGCCGGTGTACTGCACATGGTCCGCCAGCCCCAGGCGGCGGATCAGCTGTTTGCACCAGGTCTGGTAGGGGAACATCCAGTCAATCACCGGGCGCAGCAGCGGCCCTTTGTCCAGCGGGGGCCAGCCCGCCACCCGCAGCACCGCGCCGGGGTACTGCGCCAGCACGGCGGGCAGCGCTTTGAGCACGGTATGCAGGTTTTTGAGCGGGTAGTTGCCCTGGCTGAGCAGCAGCACCGGCGCTTCGCCAAAGGTGCGGGGGTGCCACACCGGTGGGGTGTAAAACTCCGGGCGCAGCGTTTCGTTGCAGAGGTAATAACTGGCCTGCGGGGCCAGCTTTTGAACGGCGGAACGGTCAAAGCTGGTGCGCCCAGTCACATGGCGGGCGTTGGCCAGCACGGCGGCTTCGCTCTGGGCAAGGGTGTCAAAACGGGCCTGGTTCACGTCCAGCAGCCCGCCCGGCACATGGCGGTCAATCAAATGCTGCGCCGCGCAGGAGTGCAGCAGCCGTGCTGGTACGCCGTCATTCAAGTGCAGGGCACAGTCAACCATCACGCCCTGGATGCCCACCAGCACCGGTATCCCCGCCGCCTGGGCCGCCTGCTGTATGGTGCGGGCGGCAGCGTACTCGGTGCCCCAGATATGGACAAGATCCGGGGCAATCTTTTTGAGCAGGGCAGAAAAGTTTTCCACACTTCCGGTGGGAACCAGTGCAAAACTTACGCCGTTTTTGCTGCAAACGGTTAAAGTTTCCGCGCGGGCATCCACGCTGGCAACGGTAATGGCCGGGGCGTCCGGTGCGGCGGTCATGCCGCCCAGCGCGCCGGAAAGCCAACCCCCGCCGATCTCTTTTGCCTGCAAACCGCAGGCATCCGCGGCAGCAGGGATGGTGATGCTGACAAGCCAGAGTACCTTCACATTAGCCACCTCACAAATTCAGCCGCAACCGCCTGCGGCACCAGCTCAGGGAAGAGGTCACACACTTCCCCAAAGGGCAGCTGTTTACCGCACACTTCACCCAGCCAGCGGTGCAGGATATCCGCAGCATCAGCCTGGCCTTGGTGCAGCACCAGCGCCAGCGGATAGCGGGCCAGATAGGGCAGGGCAGGGTCGTTTTCGATCACGCAGAGGTGCAAAACTGGCTTGCCCGCAGCAAAGTAGTCAAACAGTTTGCTGGGCAGCTGGTTGTCTACCGCGTTGCCAAGGTTCAAAAGAACATCGGCCTGTGCCTGCATGGTGCGGGCGGTTTCGGCGGGCACGGGGCCGGGCTGTTCAAACTGTTCGCCCAATACAGCCTTGGTCTGGGCAGCGTCCGCGGCAAAGTATTGCCAGCCGCCGCCTGCCATCGTCAGGGTCCAGCCGCTGGCCAGGCCCAGGGCGCGGAAAAGTTCCAGCGCAAAGCCCGGCTCCCGCAGGCCGGGATACAAAGAACCGCAGAACACGCAGCGCTTTTTGCTGTCTGCTGCATGGTTCGGCACTGCCGCCGGGGGCACCAGACTGGGGAAATCCAGCACATGAACTTTTTCCGCCGCCGCGGCCAGCGGGGCGCCGGGGGCGTAATCCCCAACGGCCTGCCGGGTGATAAAGGCGGCGGCCAGATGGTTCAGCAGCTCCAGCTCCCGCGGGTAGCCGCCGGGGGCCTGATAATCCCGGTTGGAAGCATAGGGGTCCAGCTGCCAGATGGCCTTTTTGGCCTGCACCTGCGCGGTTTCCAGCGCAAACGCGGCGCGGTAGGGCGCACAAACAGCGCAGATCACATCAAAATGGAACGCAGCATCCAGCTTTTCCAGCTCCCGGCGGGTATCCACCACCCGGCGCGGGGCGTGCAGCACCAGCTGGCGGAACGCCGCCGCCACCGCCGTGGGGTGGCAGCAAAGCCGCGCCAGCCGCACCGGAATGGGCGAACCGCCACTGCGGCCGTTTTCCAGCGCGGCGTTCATCAGGCGCTCGTCCGCAAAGGCAAGGCGGTGCACGGTGCAGCCGGGCAGCTCCGGCTGGGGATGCAGGCCGTCCCATAGTTCCAGCAGGTGTACGGTGTGCCCGGCAGCACAAAGCACCCCTGCCAAACGCTGTGCCATCAGCACATTGGCAGAGGTTGGGTTTTCCACACTATCCAGTATAAATAAAATACGCATGGTGTTTATCCTGTGCAAAAGGAGTCAGCGCCGGTCTTTTAACATGGTACGGCACACTTTGCGCCACAGCACCGGGCAGTTGATGGTTGCCCACGCCGCCGCGCGGATGGCAAGCGGCAGCCGCGGGTTGCGGCCAAGGTTAGGGTCCTGCAGCCCGGCGCGGATGCCCACCCCCAGCTCGTTGATCTGCACGCGGTAGGCGGCGGCATCGTCCCGCCGCAAAATCATGCTGGCAAGGTAGACCAGCTTTTCGTAATAAAAGGCGTTGGCGCTCTGCTGGATGGCCGGGCTGGCATGCTCGCGGATGAACACGGCGGCCTGGCGCTGCTGGTCAATGCTTTCCGGCGGCAGGGCACGGTGGCTGGCCGAAGCCGCGTGCTGCCGGTAATGGTAGCCTGCAAAATCCACATAGGCACAGCCGTCTGCCGCGCTGAAAATCTGCCAGTTGGCCACAAGGTCTTCGTTGTAGGCAAGGCCGTTGTCCATGATCTCGGCGGTGATCAGCTCGTGGGCGTACAGCTTGTTCCACAGCCCAAAGTCCACCCGGTGGTCATGCAGCAGGGCATCCAGATGGGCGGGCGGCTGAAACACCGTGGTCTGGCTGGGCGGCGGGCTTTCCGGAGGAATATCCTCGGTAAAGCAGTCATACCGGCAGCAGGCAATCTGGCAGCGGGTGGTTTGGGCAGCGCGGTACAGCGCATCCAAAAACTGCTTGTGGTAGCAGTCGTCCGCATCACAAAAGGCGAACCACCGGGCGTTCAGGTTCAGCCCCGCGCGCACCCCGGCAGCGCGGGCGGCGGCAACACCGCTCTGGCGCTGGTGGATCACAACAAACCGGGCGTCCCGGCTTTCCCACGCGGCGGCAAGCTCGGCGCTTTCATCGGTGGAACCGTCATCCACCACAAAACAGGCGAAATCGCCAAAGGTCTGCGCAGCCAGGGATGCCAGACACTGCTGCAAAAACGCAGCGCCGTTATGTACCGGCACCACCACGGCAATGGCAGGGCCTTTGAACTGGGGCTCGGTTTCACTCATGGCTGCACCTCCTTTGTATATTTCTGCGTCTGCTCCAGGTAAAATTTTTGCAGGATGCCCGCGCTGGTGTGTACATCAAATCCGGCGGCAATGGCTTTGGCCTGGGCGTTGGGGTCACGGGTCAGGTCCGCCGCGGCAATGGAATCAGCCCAGGCGGCTTCATTCTGCAAGGGCAGGTAGTGGATGTTGCCGGCAAACGCCGCGCCGGGGTCCACCGTATCGGCCACAAAGCAGGGCAGGCCGGCGGCCTGGGCTTCCACCAGCACAACGGGCAGCCCCTCAAACAAACTGGGCAGCAAAAATACATCCATGGCGTGGTACAGCGCGGCCATATCCTTGCGCACCCCGGCAAAAATTACCCGGTCGCTCAGGTTAAGCTCCTGGGCAAGGGCACGGGTGGAATCAACCAGCTCGCCGGTGCCGATCAGCACCAGCCGGGCGTTGGGCATGCGGCGGCTGACCCCGGCAAAAATGCGCAGCAGCCCGGCATGGTTTTTCTGCTCACAAAAACGGCCCACATGGCCAAACAGAATTTCGCCTTCCTGCACGCCAAGCTCAGCGCGCAGGGCGGCACGGGCGGCGGGATCGTGGAGGGCGAACACATCGGTCATAATGCCGTTGGGCAGCACGGTGAACGGGTGTTTGCCGTACAGCATCTCCCCGGCGCGCTGGCTGCAGGCAAAGCGGTGGGTCAGGTCGTGGTCAAAGCGGGAACTCATCAGCCGGTCCAGCTGGCCCACCAGGTTGTGCTCATAGGCAGTGTTGTGGCTGTGGCCTGCCCGCACCGGCACCCCGCAGCGGCGGGCCACGGCATTATAAAACATGCCAAAGCCGCTGTAATGCCCGTGGATGACCTTGTATTCCGGGTGCGCGGTAAAAAAGGCGCGCAGGTCATGCAGGTATTTCGGGATATTATTGTCCTGCCGCACCGTCAGCTTGGTAATGTGCCCGCCCAAAGCTTCAATTTCAGCATCATAAAAGCAGGGCTTATCATAGTGGTACAAAAAGTCAAACTGTACCTGGCTGCGGTCCACGGCACGGTAGACATTCATGACAAAGGTTTCCATGCCGCCGGCGTCCATGGCGGGCATGATTTGTAATACGCGGATCGGCGGCAAAGTGCGCCCCTCCTTTTGCGGCTTGCCGGGGGAACATCCACCCGGCAGCGGTTGGCATTATTCCTGTTCCAGCGCTGCCTTGCAGTTCAGCAGTTCGGCCTTTGCATCGTCCGAAAGCACCGGGTATTCGTGGCAACTCTTCTGCAAAGCATCCAGTACAATCTCGCTGACCAGGTAGCGGGTGTACCATTTCTGGTCAGCCGGGATGGCATACCACGGGCTGTACTTGGTAGCGGTTGCGGTGATGACTTCATCAAAGGTATCCAGATATTCGTCAAAACGCATCCGCTCTTTCAGGTCGGAGCAGGAGAATTTCCAGTTCTTTTCCGGGCGGTCAATGCGCTCTAAAAAGCGCTTTTTCTGTTCGTCCTTGGAAACGTGCAGAAAGATTTTGACCACGCGGTAGCTGTTCTCGTACAGGTATTCTTCATAGCTGCGGATCTGGCGGTAGCGCTTTTCAAAAAAGTCCTTCTTGCTGTCTTCCAGCACGCGCGGGGCCATCTGGTAGGTCTTTTGCAGGTCGTGGACCTGCACCACCAGAACGTCCTCGTAATAGCTGCGGTTGAAAATGGCAATGCTGCCGCGGGGCGGCAGAACTTTGTTCACCCGCCACAAAAAGTCGTGGCGCAGTTCCTCGCTGGTGGGCTGCTTGAAGCTGGTTACCTGTACACCCTGGGGGTTCAGGCCGCCCATCACATGCTTTACGGTGCTGTCCTTCCCGGCGGCATCCAGCGCCTGCAGAATGATCACAAGGCCCTCGCGCCCATCGGCGTAAAAGGCGTCCTGCAGGGCGGCCATCTTTTCCAGGTTTTCGGCAGTTTTGGCCAGGATCTCTTCTTTCTTTACATGGTCATCCTTGCTGTCGCAGGGCAGCTTGCGCAGCGCGCATGGGTGGGAACCATCAAACAAATAGCGGTCAGCCTTCATCCGGGTTGCCTCCTTTCTGCAAAAGGACAAAATTATACTCTCTCAGTATACCCGTTTTGGCCCCCATGTGCAACCGCAAGATGCAAAAAAGGCATTGCAGACGCGCGGCCCGCAATGCCTTTTTTCATAATTACAAAACAAAATCAGAACGTCAGGTTGCCGAACTCGGAAAGCTTCAGCTGTTCGTTGTGCTGCTCGGCCCAGTTGATGCTCCACGGGCTGCCGAACAGCAGCAGGTGGTTGCCCTTCAGGTCCTCGATGCAGCGGGTGTCGCTGGTCAGGTCCAGTGTTTTGGGGTCCAGCTCGTCTGGGTCGTTCATGATCCAGCGCAGGTGCTCATACGGCAGGGTCTGCATACGGATGTCAACGTTATATTCGTTGCGCAGGCGGTATTCCAGCACTTCCAGCTGCAGCACGCCGACTACGCCGACGATAACTTCCTCCATACCAGAGCCAAGGTCGCGGAAAATCTGGATCGCGCCTTCCTGTGCGATCTGCTCCATGCCTTTCACAAACTGCTTGCGCTTCATCGTGTCCACCTGGGTCACGCGGGCAAAATGTTCCGGTGCAAAGGTGGGGATGCCCGCAAACTGCACATGCTGCTTGCCGGTGCACAGCGTATCGCCAATGGAGAAGATGCCCGGATCAAACAGACCGATGATATCGCCGGCATAGGCTTCGTCCACGATAGCGCGGTCGTCAGCCATCAGGCTGGTGCCGGTAGCAAGCTTGATGTTCTTGCCCTCCTGCACATGGAATGCTTCCATGCCGCGCTCAAACTTGCCGGAGCAGATGCGCAAAAACGCAATGCGGTCGCGGTGATTCTTGTTCATGTTGGCCTGGATTTTGAACACAAAGCCGCTGAACTGCTCGCTGCAGGGATCCACCACATCGCCGGTGGGGGCATCCTTGCGGGGCAGTGGCGGTGGGGTCAGGCGCAGGAACTCTTTCAGGAAAGGTTCCACGCCAAAGTTGGTCAGCGCGGAGCCAAAGAATACGGGGCTCAGCTGGCCGTGCTGCACAGCGTCCAAGTCAAACTCTTCGGCGGCGCCATCCAGCAGCTCAATGTCGTCAGCCAGCTTCTGGTGGTTGGCCGCGCCGATCAATTCGTCCATTTCGGGTGCGCCCAGCTCGGCGGTGATCTCGTCCACCATCTTCACGCCGTTGGCGCGGCCATCGCTTTCAAAAGCCAGCACCTTGCGGGTGCCGCGGTCAAACACGCCCTTGAACTCTTTGCCGCAGCCGATGGGCCAGTTCATCGGGTAGGTTTTGATGCCCAGGATCGTCTCAATGTTTTCCATCAGTTCAAACGGGTCGCGGGCTTCGCGGTCCATCTTGTTGATGAAGGTGAAAATGGGGATATGGCGCAGGGTGCAAACCTTGAACAGCTTGATGGTCTGGGCCTCAACGCCCTTGGCGGCGTCGATGACCATGACGGCGGAATCCGCCGCCATCAAGGTGCGGTAGGTATCCTCGGAGAAGTCCTGGTGGCCGGGGGTATCCAGAATGTTGATGCACTTGCCCTGATAGTTGAACTGTAAAACAGAGGAGGTAACAGAGATACCGCGCTGTTTTTCAATATCCATCCAGTCAGAAACGGCATGTTTGGCGCTCTGCTTGCCCTTGACGGAACCGGCGGTCTGGATGGCTCCCCCGTACAGCAGCAGCTTTTCGGTCAATGTGGTTTTGCCGGCGTCCGGGTGCGAAATGATCGCAAACGTCCGGCGGCGCTCGATTTCTTCACGCAAAGTTGCCATGAAAGTCAATACTCCTTTATTCCATTGCAATGTGACTTTTTACGGTTGTCTGCTTCCGTCACATGGGGAACACTCCTCTATCACTCTGGTTTTCAGGCGGCACCTGAACTATTACAAGAAAGGTTACAAGACATACCTTTCTATTTTACTATGATTTTTAAGGGATTGCAACGCCTGATACCAGATTTTTGGCCGGTAAGGGGAGAAAAAAGCAAAATTTGATGGAAAATGCGTGGTGGGGGGCCATCATCCCGCCGGGGGAAAAAGGCAAATGTTTGACTGTACGCCACAGATTCTAATAATGTGCTGAGATTTTATTCGTATGTACGCACATTATACGCCCGCTGCCTTGTGGGTGGGTGACGGGGTAAGATATCCGGCAAGGTGCGTCTGCGGGACGATGCCGAGCATCGTCCCCTACAGATTATTTGTTGGCTTGCAACACATTACAAAATGTTCTGTAGGGAACGGTCTTGACCGTTCCGATGCTTAGTCTTGTATACCATGATATATTGACTGTAAAACCTTAAGGCAATACCGCATAATTCTAAGTGCCGCTCCGGCAGCTGCGGCACGGCATCTGCGTTGCCAAAATGCTCGATAATGTCG
>OLPU01002000.1_pt1 | contig 14202 bp, 10 predicted proteins | sample 1673111 | NCBI WGS metagenome assembly OLPU01 (sample SAMEA3136755, study PRJEB25190) | human gut metagenome | reverse complement strand
TAGAAAAGATATGCCGGATGCGTAATATCCATGATCTGCCGCGCCCCGTAAATACCGGGTCCCTGCTTCGTCGTCGCCAGGATATCCGGGTGTGCCTTTACCATCCAGGTCGGGATCGCATAGGTCGGTGTGCCGACAATAACTGAGATTCCGGCCTCCTCCATCGCATCCAGTACACGTGTCACATGGCGGAAATCAAACACACCCTCCTGCGGCTCATGCGTGCTCCACGTCGACTCAGCAATCCGCACAACATTGATATTCGCCGCCTTCATCATCTTTACGTCCTCCGCAAGGCGGTCATACGGCATATACTCATCGTAGTAGGCAACGCCATACAATAATTTGTCCATAAATGTAAACCTCCCATTTCTCATATATCATCCTCAGTATAAAGAAAACAGCCTGCAAACGCAAGCTGTAAATATGTGGTCGACGTTGTGTTTTTTGATCAGCATGGTACAATTGCCTATGAATTGCTCAGCCGTAAAGCAGCTCCCACAATTCTGAATATAGTAAAAAACGCCCTGGGCTTGTTTGCCCAGGGCGAAAATGTTTTCCGCGGTACCACCTGTATTCAGAGTTTGGCTCTGCACTTTGTCAGTACTGATATACTGTGTTCCTGTAACGTGGAACTGACGTTGAAGCCTACTTGGCATGTCTGTCCGGATTTTTGGATCGGACTGGAGATGCGGTTGGGTTCACTGCTCGAGGGCTACTTCTACAACTCGTTTGCGGAAGCTCGCACCGACCGCTTCCTCTCTGTGCTTTTCGGGGTTGTGTACTCCTCCCTGTCATGGCATTTGGCTGATAGATAGAGATATTTATTGTCCGGATAGGGTGGACAATTGTTTTCTTGGGTTACATTATACATTTGGAGAGAGGAAATTGTCAACGGGGTTTTGGATAATTGCTATAAAATTTGTGCTCTGGAATGAATTTGGGATACGTTGCTGAGAACGGGGTAAACAGTAATGGAATTGACAGATTTCTATATTGCTGATATAAAAAAGAAATAGTACAGTTATTCGGTTATGAGCAAGTAGCGAAGCGGATTGCGAATATCCGCTTGATAAGGAGGGAACATATGGATTATTTATCGAATAATGTGGCGGTGAATCTGAAGAGGATTCGGAAATCCAAGAGTATGAGTCTGGATCAGGTGTCTGAGCAGACGGGGGTGAGTAAGAGCATGCTGGCTCAGATTGAGAGAGGGACTGCCAATCCTTCTCTGGGTGTGCTGGGGAAGATTACCAGTGGGCTGAGGATAGAGTTTCAGGAGCTAATCCAGCCGCCGAGGGTGGACTGTTGTCTGGTGACACCGGCAGAACTGGTTCCTACCAAGGAGATAGCAGGACAGTACAGGGTATGGACCTGTCTGCCTTATGAGGATACCCGTCTGGTGGAGGTGTACCGGATTGAAGTGGAACCGGGTGGTGTTTATATCAGTGGTAGCCATGGGGAGAAGACAAGAGAATATCTGGCTGTTATGGAGGGTGTGCTTACGCTGGAATGTCATGGCGAGAAGTATGAAATCCACAGAGATCAGGTGTTTAAGTTTGAAACGGATCAGGAGCATGTCTATCGGAACACAGGGAAGGAGAAAGCCTGCTGTACCTGTTTCTTTCTGGATTATCATTGATGCAGTTGTATCAGGGATTCTGTCGCTGAAGTGGAGCAGGTGATTTTATCCGAAGTATGAGTGTAAAATGTGCAATATAATGTACGAAAACGATAAAAAAGATACACCGGGAAATGAACATCTGAAAAGAAAGAATGTATGTAATGGTTTGTCAGTCTGCCATTTCATGAAGAGGCTGTGTCGTTATGAATTGTTGAGAAACCTTTATAATATCCCACGAATATGCAGGAAATATTGGATGTACAATAAGGAGAATACAGAGCTTTCTGTAAAAAAATGTAAATGTTCAAAAAAACATGTTGACAAATCATAAGGGCAGTGATATTGTAAGGATGTACAAAATAATACACAGAAAAAGTTAAGCAAAGGCGCTTACCCATACGGGTCAGTTTGTCTTTGCTTTTTTTATTATCTTAAGGATGCAGGAGGACACAGCTATGAAATTAAAAGACACAGGATTAACTTTTCAGGACATTAAGGACAAAGTAAACAAGTACATGATCGAGACTTATGAGAGATTTGATTTCCTTGCAGAGACAGCAGAAGGCATGTACATTTATGATGAGAATAAAACCCCATATCTTGATTTTTACGCAGGTATTGCAGTAAACAGCGCAGGAAACTGTAACCCTAAGGTTGTAGCTGCTGCAAAGGATCAGTTAGATGATATTATGCATACATTCAACTATCCATACACAATCCCGCAGGCGCTGCTTGCTGAGAAGGTCTGTGAAACAATCGGAATGGACAAGATTTTCTATCAGAACTCTGGTACAGAGGCTAACGAGGCAATGATCAAAATGGCCCGTAAATATGGTATTGAAAAGTATGGTCCAAACCGTTATCATATCGTAACTGCAAAGATGGGATTCCATGGAAGAACCTTTGGTGCCATGTCTGCAACAGGTCAGCCGGGTAATGGATGCCAGGTTGGATTCGGACCTATGACTTATGGTTTCTCCTATGCACCGTACAATGACCTTCAGGCTTTCAAGGATGCATGTACAGAGAACACAATTGCCATTATGGTTGAGCCTGTACAGGGTGAGGGTGGTGTACATCCTGCAACAATGGAATTCATGCAGGGACTTCGTAAATTCTGTGATGAGAACGATATGCTTCTTCTGATCGATGAAGTACAGACAGGATGGTGCAGAACAGGTGCTGTTATGTCCTATATGAATTATGGTATCAAACCGGATATCGTATCTATGGCAAAGGCTCTGGGCGGTGGAATGCCAATCGGTGCCATCTGTGCAACAGCAGAGGTTGCAAAAGCTTTCACAGCAGGTTCCCATGGAACTACATTCGGCGGACATCCGGTAAGCTGTGCAGCTGCACTGGCTGAGGTGAATGAGCTTCTGGACAGAGATTTGGCTGGAAATGCAAAGAAGGTTGGCGATTACTTTGCAGCTAAGCTTGAGAAGCTTCCTCATGTAAAAGAAGTAAGACATCAGGGACTTCTGGTAGGTGTGGAATTTGATGATACCATCGGCGGAGTGGATGTAAAACATGGTTGTCTTGACAGACATCTTCTGATCACAGCTATCGGAGCGCATATCATCCGTATGATCCCACCGCTTATTGTTACAGAAGAAGAGTGCGACAAAGCTGTAGCAATCATCGAAGATACAATTAAATCTCTGGAAAAATAAAAAATCCGGCAACGGAGTGATACAGTAAAAGGACAAGGGCGTCACGAATTATATTCGTGCGCCCTTTTGTGATATCAGAGTCAAAAGATCAAGAAGTCGTTCGTGCCTGCACGATAAGACTTTTGAACTTGGGACCTGCCAAACATGAGAAAGTAGCGATTTACATAGTAAATCAGCGGATTTCGAATGTTTGAGAATCTGATAAAAATTTGAGTGTGAGAGGGAAGAGCATGAAACATCTGGTAATTACGATTGGCTGCGAATATGGAGCCAAGGGCAATGCCATCGGTAAGAAGATCGCACAGGATCTGGGCATTAAATTCTATGACCGTGATCTTGTAGATGAAATCATCAAAGAAGTAGGCATCCCTACAGACATTATGGACAGAGTAGAGGAAGGCGGAACCATCGCAGGTAAAGGTGCACAGGGAGATGTGAGAGGTTCCTTTTCCAAATATGCGGATCTGACAGACCGCGCCATTCATGTACAGAAGCAGATTATCCGGAAGCTGGCTCAGAAAGAAGCCTGCGTGATTATCGGACGGTCTGCAGATTATATTCTGAAAGATACAGAAGGAATCCAGCTTGTGAGAGCATTTATCTATGCACCTAACGATGTTCGCGTCCACAACATTATGGAAAGTCATAATCTCTCGGAAAAGGATGCAAAGCTTCTGCTGGATGAGAAAGACAAGCGTTATCATAAGAGACATCTGGCACTGACAGGAAGTAACCGCGGTGACAGACATAACAGGGACATTCTTATTAACAGTGATTTTCTGGGAATTCAGGGAACAGCAGAATATCTGGAAGACCTGATCGCAAAAAAATACGGAAAAAAGGAGGCCTGACCTATGGAACAGAAAACATCAGAATTTGACAAAGTACTTGGTGCATGGGACATACTTGTAATTGCATTTGGTGCCATGATCGGCTGGGGCTGGGTAGTTTCTTCCGGTAACTGGATTGAATCCGGTGGTGTGCTTGGTGCAGCTATTGCATTTGCAATCGGTGGAATCATGATCTTTTTCGTAGGTCTGACCTATGCAGAGCTTACAGCAGCCATGCCTCAGTGTGGTGGTGAGCATGTATTCAGCTACAGGGCAATGGGTTCTACAGGTTCTTTTATCTGTACCTGGGCGATCATTCTTGGATATGTAAGTGTTGCCTGCTTTGAGGCATGTGCATTTCCCACAATCATCTCTTATCTGTGGCCGGGGTTCCTGAAAGGATATCTCTATACAGTTGCAGGCTTTGATGTTTATGCATCCTGGCTGATCGTGGCGATCGTGATTGCGTTTCTTATTATGATAATTAACATTAATGGAGCAAAGACTGCGGCAGTTCTGCAGACTGTTCTTACCTGTATTATCGGCGGTGCCGGAATTATTCTGATCGTGGCTTCTGTGGTTACAGGAAGTGTGGATAACCTTCAGGGACAGATGTTTGTTGGAAACGGTACCGGCGAAGCGATGAAAAGTATTATTAAGGTTGCAGTCATCACTCCGTTTTTCTTTATTGGTTTTGACGTTATCCCACAGGCAGCAGAGGAAATCAATGTTCCGCTGAAAAAAATCGGTAAAATGATGATCCTCTCTGTTGTGCTGGCTGTTGTATTTTACGCACTGGTTATTCTTGCAGTAGGTTATATCCTGAATCCGGCAGAGATTATTGAGTCTCAGCAGGGAACAGGACTTGTAACAGCAGATGCCATGGCCAAGGCTTTCGGGACAAAGATTATGGCCAAGGTTATCATTGTAGGTGGAATGTGTGGTATTATTACATCATGGAACTCCTTCCTCCTTGGCGGTTCCCGTGCCATGTACTCTATGGCAGAATCCTACATGATTCCTCCGTTTTTTGCAAAGCTTCATCCGAAGCACAAAACTCCGGTTAATTCTCTGTATCTGATCGGTGCCCTGACTATGCTGGCTCCTTTTGCAGGAAGGACAATGATGGTCTGGATCTGTGATGCAGGTAACTTCGGATGCTGCCTTGCATACTGTATGGTCTCTGTCTCTTTCCTGATCCTTCGTAAAAAGGAACCGGATATGGCAAGACCTTACAAAGTAGGCCACTACAAATTTGTAGGTTTTATGGCAGTAGTCATGTCAGGGCTGATGCTTCTGGTTTACTGTATTCCGGGTTCCGGTGGAAGTCTGGTATTTCAGGAATGGCTTATGGTAGGTAGCTGGAGTTTACTTGGAGTTGTATTTTATGCGATCTGTAAACGTAAATATAAAGAAGACTTTGGTAAACTTATTGAACTGATCTCTGATGAGGATGCAGCAAGTCTTATGCCGGAGGCTGATGATGAAGAGCTTGATGTGGTAATCGATGCGGCTATTGACAGGGTGCTTTCCTCTATGGCATAACGCTATGAATGACATGACAATTATTGCTTGGAATTATTTTGGGTAACAGAGTTTTGAATTTGTGCAGGGTAGATGCCCTACACATTGCAATATTGAAAAAATACAGGAAAAGAGGCAGAAATTAATGAATCCATTTGAATTTTTTATTCCTCAGAATATTACAGTCGGTGCAGGTACTCTGGCGAAGCTTCCGGAATGTGCCAAAAAGCTTGGAGGTTCTCATGCAATGCTGATCTCAGGACCAACTCTCCGGAAAATGGGAGTTGTGGATAAGGTGGCGGATTATCTGAAAGACGCCGGAATGGCAGTGGATATTTTTACAGATGTAGAAGCCAATCCGTCTGTCACCACAGTGGAAAAAGCGACAGAAGCGTATAAGGAATCCGGTGCAGATTTTATCGTTGCGCTGGGCGGTGGTTCTCCTATGGATGTGGCAAAAGCAGTGGGAGTTACGGCTAAATATGGCGGCAGTATTACAGAATATGAGGGGGCACATAAGGTTCCCGGAAAAATTGTTCCGCTGATCGCAATCCCGACTACTGCGGGAACCGGCTCAGAGGTTACGGCATTTTCTGTTATCACTGACCACAGCAGAGATTATAAGCTGACGGTATTCAGTTATGAACTTCTTCCTGCGTATGCGATCCTGGATCCTGAGCTTCTCACCTCTGCTCCGGCATCTGTGGCAGCAGCCTGCGGAATCGATGCATTTATTCATGCGGAGGAGGCTTATGTTTCCACAGCAGCATCTCCATTCTCTGACGCAATGGCAGAGAAGGCAATGGAACTGATCGGTGGAAATATCCGCCGTTTTGTGGCAAGACGTACAGATCTGGAGGCTGCAGAAGCAATGCTTACAGGCTCCCTCTTTGCAGGAATCGCCTTTTCCTTTGCAAGGCTTGGAAATGTCCATGCCATGAGCCATCCGGTAAGTGCTTTCTTTAATGTGGCACATGGAGTGGCAAATGCAGTTCTTCTTCCTGTGATCGCAGAATATAATGCGCTGGCAGATCATGGCAGATATCTGAAGATTTATAATTATATCAGTCCGATCCCTGCATATGAGGATGAATTCGAACCGCTGATGCTGGTGGATGCCATCCGGGAATTAAACGAAGATATCGGAATCCCGGAAGACCTGACCACAGCTATCCGTCAGGCAAAGAAGGGAGAAGAGATTTCTGGTGAGGAGATTGAAAGCAAGATTGATGCCATGGCAGATGATGCTATGAAGAGCGGAAATATTGCAGTAAATCCAAGATCCTCCAGGAAACAGGATATTGTGGAATTGTATCATAAGGCTTTATAAATTCAGATAAAGAGGAATGCAGTATTTTATGTAATTGCTACAGATTAACAGAAGGTATTGATTAAAAATATCTGCTATTATAAAAAACGTGCAGAAACATTGAAGTCGACAGATAACTTCAGGCTTGAAAGTTTATCTCGATTTAAAAATGTATCTGCACGTTATTTTTTTGAGAAATTTCCATTGTATAACTTGCCTGATAGAAAGAAAGATTATATAGTATTAATCAAAATATAGTAAAGTAATGTGAGTCAAAATATTGATTGTTCAGGAGGATTTTATGGCAAAGAAGAAAATATATGCAGTACGCAAGGGACATAAAACAGGACTTTTTGCTACATGGGCGGAGTGCCAGAAGGCAGTAAGCGGATATTCAGGAGCTGAGTTTCGGGGATTTACAGAGAAAGAGGAAGCATTGGCTTTTCTGAACATGGAGACAACAGGAAATGTATCCGGTGATAAAGCAAAAGAGGCGGCAGGAATCGTGGAAGTACCTGAAAATATGGTCATTGCTTATGTAGATGGAAGTTTCGAGAAAAGCATTGGCAGATATGCTTTTGGCTGTGTGATCCTTACACCGGACGGACAGGAAATCCGCAAATCCGGAAGTGGCAGTGACCCTGCAGGAGTTGCCATTCGGAATGTGGCAGGAGAGATGCTTGGTTCCATGACTGCCGTAAACTGGGCCATAGAAAACAAATATCCGGCTGTGGAAATCCGCTATGATTATGAAGGGGTAGAGAAATGGGTAACAGGTGTATGGAGAGCCAAAACACCACTGACCAGCAAATACGCAGCCTATATGCAGGAAGCAGGAAAGAAAGTAAAGATTTCTTTTTGTAAAATAGCAGCTCATACGGGCAATCACTACAATGAAGAGGCAGATCAGCTGGCGAAGAGTGCATTGCTTAAGACGGATGAAGAAAATTGGTTTTATTGAAGAAATGAGTCATATGCATATTGATTTCAAAATCTGCATATGTAATAATGCCGATAGGCGAAATGATGAAACTAATTCATTAGTAACATAGCAAAAAGCCCCAGAGGTGCGAACTCTGGGGCTTTTCTATTCCATTTTGGCAGGGTGGCTTATTCCCTAGGCTGACTACCAGCTGCTATTTTCTATCCAGCCATTTGCAAATGTAATAGGCAATTACACTTGCCAGAATAGAAAGCATAAATGATGAAACAGATTATCTGCATATATGACATGCTTCACACGCAGATGGGGTGACGGCGCATCCACCCATAGCAGTTTCGCGCAGTTCAGCAGGAAGCTTCCTGCCTACTGTAAACATAGTCTGGATCATTTCATCCAGAGGAATCAGCTGGCGGATTCCGGCGAGAGCCATTTCAGCAGCGATCACCGCATTGGCCACACCTGCTGCATTTCTGTTCTGGCAAGGATATTCTACCAGACCGCCTACCGGATCACAGACCAGGCCCAGCATATTCATAAGAACAGTAGATGCGGCATAAGTACATTCTTTTGGGGTACCGCCCATTAGTTCCACAGCAGCAGAAGCTGCCATGGCAGAAGCAACACCAACCTCAGCTTGGCATCCACCTACAGCACCTGCGACTGTGGCATTGCGCATTGCCAGGTATCCGATAGCACTTGCATTAAATAATGCCTGGATAATCGTGTCATCAGAGAAATGATAGTGCTCCTGCATTGCAAGCATCAGTCCGGGAACGATTCCGGCAGAACCGGCAGTGGGAGAGGCCACGATCAGTCCCATAGAGGCATTGGTTTCCAGAGTAGCCATGGCATAAGTAATAGCTTTTTGAAGGAGATCACCACAGAGCTCCTTTTTTTGTTGTGCATGCAGACTTAGTTTTCTGGATTCACCACCGATCAGACCACCCATGGATGTTACCGGCTTGTGGATGGGAGAACGTGCGGCCTCTTTCATAATTTCCAGTACCCGGGTCATTTTTTCTTTCACAGTCTCAGCTGTTGTTTCCCCAAGTTCGATTTCGCGGATTCGCATGATCTCTGAAATAGGAAGATTTTTTTCTTCACAGAGTGTGAGCAGTTCCTGTGCATTTTTAAAATCCATAATAAAAATCCTCCTTTCTCTACATCTGTACGATCATAACTTCGTGAATATTAGGGTTTTCACGGATCACGGGGACAATGTCCTCCGGAAGTCTGCCGTCAGATTCTACGATGGTGTAGGCAATATCACCTTTTCCCTCGCGGAAGAGGCGCATAAATGCAATGTTGATCCTACGGTCACTGAGACATTTTGTGATATAAGCCGCAACCCCCGGGGTATCCTGATGAATCACGATCACAGCACTGTATTCGCCTGTAAAATCTACCTGTACATGGTTGATCTCCACGATGCGGACCTTGCCGCCACCCAGAGATTCTCCACGGACAGTCATTTTCTGGCCCTTTTCATTTTCCATACAGATATCTACAGTATTTGGATGGATATCTGTTTCTGTTTCATTTGGAGTAAAAGAAAATTCCAGACCATTTTCGTGTGCAAGCTCATAAGAATTCCGGATGCGCATATCATCTGTGGAAAAACCCATGATGCCCCCAAGCAGAGCACGGTCTGTACCGTGTCCGTGGTAGGTTCTGGCAAAGGAACCGTATAAAATAAAATCAGCCCTTTTTAACGGTCCTTCAATCATTTTCTGGGCAAGATAGGAAATACGTGCCGCACCTGCGGTATGTGAGCTGGAAGGGCCGATCATGTTCGGCCCCATTACATCAAAAGCACTGATAAATGACATAAAAAATATTCTCCTGTGAATATGTGAAATATAGTATTGATAAAGTGATTTTATTGTAACATTTGTCTGCAAAAGAAGCAAACCTGTCATTACGTTAATATTAACAAAATTTAATGTAAAAAATAGTAAAACAGGGTTGCTTTTTCAGTGTGGGGCGGTTACAATAACAGTGCATTTCAGTTTTGAACAAATTGATAATTTGAAAATTTAAAGAAAAGGCAGGTGGAACAGAATGGATAATTGCGATTCTCATGGGCGAAGTAGTAGCACAGGATCTGAAATAAAAAGAGTATATGAGTATAGCAGCCCTTCTGTTCTGCTGTAGTCATATATTACCACGTCTTTTTATATCTTATCCTGTATTATGAAATCCCCCGAATCATGCAATTACATATTTGACAGAGGACAAGAGTAAGTGATGACAGAACTTACTCATTTGTTGTGCTGGAAAATGTATAGAGAAGGTAGCAGTAAACATAACAAGTGTAACAGACTGCTTTCTTTTTGTGTACTTTTATGTAAATAACGGAGGAAAAAGTAATGGAAAAAAGAGTACAGGATTATTCAAAAGAAATTCTGAAGATTATCCGCAGCAACACATCTCCGGCTGTTATGGCAGCCAGACTGCAGGATTATCATGAGAATGACCTGGCTGATGTATTACCGGTTCTGACTGTGCAGGAGCGATGCAAATTGTACCGTATTCTGGACACAGATATGCTTTCTGATATTTTTGAATATACAGATGAGGAGAATGCAGCAGAGTATCTGAATGAAATGGATGTGAAAAAAGCAGCAGCCATTTTATCCAGAATGGAGACAGATGCTCTTGCAGATGTATTAAATAAAGTTGAAAAAACAAAGAAAAAAATACTGATCGATCTGCTTGAACCTGAGGTTCGACGTGATGTGGAGATGATCGCATCCTTTGATGAGGATGAGATCGGAAGCCGCATGACAACAAATTATATTGTGATCACAGATAAACTGACAGTTAAGCAGGCAATGAGCAGTCTGATCGAACAGGCTGCAAAAAATGACAATATCTCCACTATTTTTGTAGTGACAGAGCAGCAGAAATTTTATGGGGCCATTAATCTGAAAGAACTGATCATTGCCAGACGGGATGATCTGCTTGAGAATCTGGTAGTGACTTCCTATCCATATGTATATGCGGAAGAGAATATTGATGACTGTATCGAAGAACTGAAAGATTATTCTGAGGATTCTATTCCGGTTCTTGACAACGATAATCAGCTTCTGGGTGTCATCACATCTGCCAGTATCATTGACCTGGTTGATGATGAGATGGGTGATGACTATGCGAAGCTGGCCGGTCTGACAGCAGAAGAGGATCTGAAAGAGCCGCTGAAAGAGAGTATGAAGAAACGTATGCCATGGCTGATCATTCTTCTGGGACTTGGTATGGTTGTTTCCTCTGTGGTAGGAATTTTTGAAAAAGTAGTAACTGCACTTCCGATCATTATGTGCTTCCAGTCGCTGATCCTGGATATGGCAGGTAACGTCGGTACACAGTCACTGGCTGTAACAATCCGTGTTCTCATGGATGAATCACTGACAGGAAAGCAGAAATTGGAACTGGTATGGAAGGAAATGAGGATAGGCTTGTGTAACGGCAGCCTTCTTGGATTCCTGTCCTTTATACTGATAGGATTGTATATCTATCTGTTTAAGGGGAAAACACTTCTGTTTTCCTATGCAGTATCAGGATGTATTGGCGCAGCACTGCTGCTGGCAATGCTGATCTCCAGTGCAGTTGGTACATGTATTCCGCTGTTTTTTAAGAAGATAAAGATTGACCCTGCAGTTGCATCCGGTCCGCTGATCACTACGATCAATGACCTTGTGGCAGTTGTGACATATTATGGTTTGAGTTGGGTACTTTTATTAGAAGTATTGCATCTGGCAGGATGATAAATTGAATAGTAATAACAAGACGGATCCGGCATCTTTATTTGTAAGATGTCGGATTTGTTTTCTTATGAAATAATAATGTAAAATAGAAAAAAGGCGGTTGATATTATTATAAGAATATGTGATAATAATCTATTGCAATTCCCCAAAATATTAATTTGCTTTAGAAGGCAAAAAGTAATAAAAAATTAAAAAGGATAGTATATTGAGTTCATGAAGATATAAAACAGAGATACTGTTTCAGGATTCAGTATAGGCAAAGCAGTCGAAAGGCTGTGGCGCAAAGCTGGACATTATTCTTTTTTTGTATGTTGGAGAGAGGTTGAGAATATTATGTCAGAGCATGAAAGTATGCTTGGGAAAATGAATAACATCGAAATATATATGGGAAATAAAGATGCGGATATGGATGCAGATATCAATGCTTCTGCTCAGGAAGCTTTTAAATATGTACTGACTCAGAATGACCCTGTAGGGACAGTTGCCGGTTATTATGATGAAAAACTTAGTATCTGGACGATAAGCAATTTTTTTCTGCAGATTTTAGGATATGAACTTAATGAATTTATGGAAGTATCCGGTGGCTATTTGAACAATGTGATCTGCAATGATCAGGAGTGTTTCCTTTCTGCTGAAGAATTCAGGAATCTGCATGGATTCTATACAATGTATCTTATGGACAGCAAAGGCTCCCCCATATTAGTCAGGATTGTAAAAACAGATGCTGAGGATAATGAAGGACGGCCGGTATGGGTGTTATCTGCCAGGTCTGACCGTTCAACTCAGAATCTGGAACTGATCAATGAAATGGTGGAGAATGGTTTATGGAGTATAGATTATGATCAGGAAGAAACAATATCAAAGATGACATTGAGTGACACGTTCTGCCATATGCTGGGATTTAAAGATAATAGTGAAATACCGAACACTGCAGAAGCTGTATTGGGCAGAATACATCCGGATGACCGTTCTGAAATCATTGAATTTATGGAAAGAGTTCCTGGCGATTTTCAGCATGAAAAATATGAGGGAGAATACAGAATTTTAATGCGGGATGGAAACTATCAGTGGTTTGATATAAATTGCAGGGCTGTCCGGCGTATGAATGGTTCTCTCAGTCAGTTGGTGGGGGTTATTGTTAATATTGATAAACGTAAGAAAGCATCAGAACAGGAAGCAAGAGAAGAAGCTTTTCATCGTGCTTTTACTGATTTGAATATATGTGAATATTATGTCGATCTTCAGGAAAATACTTTTGAATCCATGAAAGTAGAGAATCCACTTCTGGAAATTTTCAGAAACAGTCAGACATGGGATGAGCTGATACAGAGGCTTCTTGATAATTATGTCTGTCCGGAGAGTAAAGTGGCAGTCGCACAAATTTATAACAGGGAATATATTATAAAGGAACTGGGCAAGATTAAAGGAGAATTAAGCCAGGAATGTAAGGTGATGATTAACGGAGAACAGCGTATTGTCAGCAATGTAGTGATGGCAGGGGATAAAGATGAGAATGGAAATCCCAAACATGCCATGATCTTTTTACGTGATGTGACAGATTCAAAGAATGCGGAAAAAGAGCGTAGAAAGATGCTGAGGCAGAATATTGCCATGGATCAGCTTCTCCAGGGTGTTACCAGAATTGTGGAGCGCTTTGCTGTCTGTGATCTGGACAGTGGACGGTATGACTATTATGAAATGAACAATGACGCAGTTTATCAGCCTGCAGGAGATTATCTGAAATTTATTCATTATATGTCTCAAAAATATGTGGTTATTACGGAATCAATCAATGCACAGATGGAATATCTGCTTTCGCCGGAACATCTAAGAAAGGTTATTTTGTCGGAAGAGGATTTGTATACGTTTGAATATTGTAATTTTGATAAGTCTTCTTACAAAGTAATGTCAGTGATTCCTGTGGAATGGAAAGGAAGCGTACTGTCGAAAGTTATGCTGATCGTTCAGGATATTGGTCAGAAGCATGAGCTTGAGAAGCTGGCAAATACAGATGGACTGACCGGACTTTACAATGAGCGTTATCTTTCCACAAAATTAAAACAAAATGGTAAATTCCATAAGAAATTCGCAATGTTTTATCTGGATCTGGACAGGTTTAAACCGGTTAATGATACGTATGGACATGATATGGGAGACAAATTACTGAAGGCGGTTTCCCAGAGACTGCGTAAATGTATACGAAATACAGATTATGCTTTCCGGATCGGGGGAGATGAGTTTTCACTGATCATTGAGGAGGGCAATATAAATGATGAATTCTGTGAAATGATGGTCAGAAGAATAAAGAATGCAATTGATGCGCCTTTTGTGATAGAAGGACATATACTGTATGTGAATACAAGCTGTGGCTATGCTATTTATCCGGAGCACAGCCCTGAAATTGGCGATATCCGTATTATGGCAGATCACAGAATGTACAGAGATAAAATTCAAAACAGAAAAAAGATTTAATGGCGGATAAAAACAGAAAGAGAGACAAAATCTTTATGGATTTAAAACAATTACAGTATTTCG
>OLPU01001999.1_pt1 | contig 14208 bp, 7 predicted proteins | sample 1673111 | NCBI WGS metagenome assembly OLPU01 (sample SAMEA3136755, study PRJEB25190) | human gut metagenome | reverse complement strand
TATGCAAAAAGGAGGATTCGAATTCGAACCCTCCTTTTTTTATCGGCTAATATCAAAATTTATTTTGATACAGCCCCTTTTTCTTATGTCAAGTCTTGATTTAAAAATAAATACAAGTTATCATTAATGAGCACTAAGGATGAATAGTAAAGGATAGGTGAAGTATGTTGTTAGTAGTTGGTGGAATGATAGGCTTAGGAAAAAGTTCAGTAGCAAAAATTCTAGGAGAGCATTTTCAATCAGATGTTTTTTATGAATCTGTTGATGATAATCCACTTTTGCCATTATTTTATAGTGAGTCTGAAGAAGAGATACAAAGAAAAAGATATCCTTTCTTATTACAATTATATTTTTTAAATACTAGATTCAAAAGTATAAAAGAAGCGTTAGTTAATGACAATAATGTATTAGATAGATCTATATATGAAGATTGGTATTTTGCTAAGAAGAATATGGAGCTTGGAAGAATATCACAATTAGAAATGGACATATATGAAAATTTATTAAATAATATGATGGAAGAACTAGAATCACTTCCAAAGAAGGCACCAGATATAATGATTTATCTAAAAGGTTCTTTTGAAACTGTTATGAATAGAATCAAATTAAGAGGAAGAGATTTCGAAGTTGATGATAGTTTAAAAGAATATTATCATTTCTTATGGAAAGACTATGATAATTGGGTAAAAAATCATTATAAAGCATCTGAAGTATTAGTAATTGATATGAATGTCATGGATGTTGTAAATAATGAAGATGATAAAATTAAGTTAATACAAATGGTAGAAGAAAAATTAAAACAAGTAAGAAAATAATTAAGTAAGGAAATTTATATTCTGATATAAATTTCCTTATTTTTTTATTTTATAATGGAGTTTAAAATAATTAGTAAAAAAGAGTGAATAAAATCACTCTTTTTGCTATCTAAATGAATTAAATGAAGCATCAGATGGCATTCTCCAGTCGCCACGAGGACTTAAAGAAATTGAACCAACTTTAGGACCATCAGGTAATGCACTTCTCTTAAATTGTTGAGTAAAGAATCTATAAATAAATTTATCAAGCCATTTTTCAATTTCTTCTTTAGAATAATCATCTTTAAATGCAGTTTCAGCTAACATTAATATTCTTTCTTTAGATGATCCATGTTTTATAAAATGATAAAGGAAGAAATCATGAAGCTCATAAGGCCCTACAATATCTTCTGTTTTTTGAACTATATCACCCTTATCACTTTTTGGAAGAAGTTCAGGGCTAACAGGAGTATCTAATATATCTAATAATGTATTAGATACTTCTTTATTAGATTCTTTTTCGGCCACATATCTAACTAAATATCTAACAAGTGTTTTTGGAATTGAAGGATTTACGGAGTACATACTCATATGGTCACCATTGTAAGTACACCATCCAAGAGCTAACTCAGATAAATCTCCTGTACCTATTAGCAGACCACCTTCTTTATTTGCTAAATCCATAAGAATTTGAGTTCTCTCTCTAGCCTGAACATTTTCATAAGTTACATCGTGTATATCTTTATCGTGTCCAATATCTTTAAAGTGTTGAAGGGCAGCATCAACTATATTTATTTCTCTTAAGTCAGTTCCTAATTCATTGCATAAAGTTAAGGCATTATTATAAGTTCTATCAGTTGTACCAAAGCCAGGCATAGTAATAGCTATAATATTTTTATTATCAATTCCTAAAAGCTTGAAAGTTTTAACTACAACTAAAAGAGCTAAAGTTGAATCAAGTCCACCTGAAATACCTATAACAGCTTTTTTAAGTCCTGTATGTTCTAAACGCTTAGCTAAGGCAGAAGATTGGATATTAAATATTTCTTTACATCTTTCTTCTCTTTCATGTTCATTTGAAGGTACAAATGGATGTTTATCAACATATCTATCAAAGTTTGTAATTTTAGTACTATTAAAACTAAAGTTTATAAATTTTGATTTAAAAGGAACAATTTGAGAAGCTGATCTATAGCTTAAGTTCTTTAATCTTTCTGAATTAAGCTTAAATACATCAACACAAGATGTTATTATTTCATTTTCCCTTTGGAATCTATCATTTTCTTTTAATATAGAACCATTTTCACTAATAATTAAGTGCCCACTAAATAATAAATCTGTAGTAGATTCATGAACCCCAGCAGAGGAATATATGTATGAAGACATACATCTAGCACTTTGATTAGAAACTAATGAAAGCCTATAATCTTTTTTACTTACTAACTCATTAGAAGCAGATAAATTACCAATTATATTTGCTCCTAATAATGAAAGATAAGAGCTAGGAGGAATTGTAACCCAAAGATCTTCACAAATTTCTACTCCAAATTTATAATCACCAGCACAGAAAATTAAATTTGTTCCAAATGGAATATTTTCTTGGAATGGTAGAGTTATAATTTCATCTACTAGCATAGCTGCTTCAGTAAACCATCTTTTCTCATAAAATTCACTATAATTTGGGATATATGATTTTGGAACTATACCAAGAATTTTTCCATCGAAAATAATACATGCACAATTATATAGTATATTATTATGTACTAATGGACATCCAACGGCTATTAGCATGTCTTTATTACGGCTTTCTTCAGAAATTATTTTTAAACCATCAATAGATTTATTTAAAAGTGATGATGTTAAAAATAAATCACCACAAGTATAAGAAGTTATAGATAGTTCAGGAAAAACTATAAATTTAACCTCTTGTTTATAAGCATCTTTTATACAAGAACATATATTTTCAACGTTATAAAGAACATCTGAAACTTTTGTTTTAGGGCAAGCAGATCCTACTTTAATAAAATCCATAATATCATCTCCATTACATTATATAAATTTAGTATTATATTATATGGCTAATAAAATACATATAAGTAAATAATAAAAGGAAAACCCTAGAAAATCAATGAATTTAAATAAGATATAACACTAAACTCTTAAAAGGTTATTAAATAACTTATTTTACAATAAAAAATAACTTGAAAAGTATTAATTTATATATTATAATGAATTTATACTTAATAATCAATTGAAGATATTAAAAATACAAAAAAGGAGTATATGATATATAATAAAAGTATATAAATACTAATAAGTAATCTTGTTAGTGTTTTAAAATAAAGTTGAAAGGGGGAAGAGAAATGGTTGAGGTAATTATTTGGATTTTAGTTGCTATCTTTGTAATTGCTATTGACGTTGTTACAAGTAGTTTTATTTTTATGTGGCTGTCAATTGGAGCTTTAGCAGCCATAATACTTTCTTTATTAGGTATATCAGTTTTGTGGCAAGTAATAGCGTTTTTGGTTGTTGGCGTTGTAACTATTTCTATTGGGTATCCTTGGGCAAAGAAAAAATTTAAAGCTGACGTAAATCAGGTACTAACAATGGAGCAAACATACATTGGAAAAGAAATGGTTGCTACAGAAGACATGAGAGAAACATCAAAGATAAAAGTAAGCGGTATTTATTGGACGGCTTATAATAAAGGGAAAACTATAAAAAAAGGTGAAAGATATACCATTACAGGTATAGAAGGAAATAAATTAATTGTAAGTTTAAAGGAGGATTAATATGACAGGATTAATATTTTTAGTAGCATTATTAGTAATTGTTTTCTTATTGCTATTATCATCAATTAAAGTTGTTAACACAGGTTATTTATACGTAGTAGAAAGGTTAGGTCAGTTTCATAGAATTTTAGAGCCAGGATGGCATTTTATAATTCCAGGTATTGATTTTGTAAGAAAAAAGGTATCAACTAAACAACAAATTTTAGATGTACCACCACAATCAGTTATTACTAAAGATAATGTTAAAATTTCAGTAGATAATGTTATATTCTACAAAATGCTAAATGCGAAAGATGCAGTATATAATATTGAAGATTATAAATCAGGGATAGTTTACTCAGCAACAACTAATATAAGAAATATATTAGGTAATATGACATTAGATGAAGTATTAGCAGGAAGAGATAGTATCAATCAACAATTATTAGGTATTATTGACGAAGTTACAGATGCTTATGGTATTAAAGTACTATCAGTTGAAATTAAAAACATAATTCCACCAGCTGAAATACAACAAGCAATGGAAAAGCAAATGAAAGCTGAAAGAGACAAGAGAGCTATGATTCTTCAAGCAGAAGGTTTAAGACAATCACAAATTGAAAAGGCTGAAGGAGAAAAGCAATCTAAGATTCTTGCAGCAGAAGCTGAAAAGGAAGCAAATATTAGAAGAGCAGAAGGTTTAAAAGAATCACAATTACTTGAAGCAGAAGGTAAAGCAAAGGCAATTGAACAAATAGCTATAGCAGAATCAGAAGCTATTAGAAAAGTAAATGAAGCTATTATTGAATCAGGAACTAATGAAACAGTTATAGCATTAAAACAAGTTGAAGCTCTTAAAGAAATGGCCAATAATCCAGCTAATAAGCTTATATTACCAAATGAAACATTATCTTCACTTGGTAGTATAGCAGCTATTGGAGAAATGCTTAAGGGTAGAAAAGAGTAAGTTATTAATAAAAATAAGAAAGGGGCTGTGGCACTAAATAATTAGTTCACAGTCCCATTTAAAAAGTTTAGATATTAATTATAGTATATAAGCTATTATCTTTAGGAAGTACTGATTCAAGTGAAGTATTTGTAAATATATGAAGTTCATGTAATGCTCTAGTACAAGCTGTATAGAATAAATGCTTATCTTCGTTAGATAAATAATTTTCACCATCAGCTAAAATTACACCATCAAATTCTAGTCCTTTTGCTATATAAGATGATATTATATTAACTCCAATTTTAAATTCACATTTATCACTTACTATTAAATTTACATCAGTATCAATTGCTTTTAATGAAGAATAAAGTTTTTCACAGTTTTCTTTATTTTTACAAATAATAGCTATTGACTTAAATCCTTTATTTTTCATTTCAGTAATTTTAGTAGCAATTCTTTCATTTAAGTTATTGTTAACTAAATAAATAGTAGGATTTTCTCTAATTCTATCAACAGCCTCAATAGGCTCATGGGTATCTAAAATATCCTTTGTAAAATTAGTTATATTTGCAGTTGAACGATAACTTTTAGTTAATACTACAGTTTTAATATCATTAAAAACATTAGTAATTCCATCTCTACTTTTTACATTTGAATGTTTATCAATTCTTTGATTTAAATCACCCATAATAGTTAAAGATGCATTTGGGAAGGATTTTTTAATTATTTCATAGAATAAAGGACTATAATCTTGACATTCATCTACAAGAACATGCTTCATGTTTCCATAACTTCTAAAGCCTTCTAAATTAGCTCTAATATAAATTATTGGAGTAATATCCTCATATTTAACCTCATTTTTGTTTAAAAAGTTTAATGTAATATTTTTTATATCAGTTAAATCTAAATCACTATATTTTTCTATATTATTCCAAAGTAATTTATATATAGCAACATTATCTAATGTATCAATCATAGAATCAACTTGAATATCAACTTGATTTTTACAGTAATCATAGAATGTTTTTTTATCCTCTACATAATCAAAATGTGAATTATCTTTTGAAGATAAATATTTGTTTTCAACTTGTGAAAATAAACTTTGTTTAATAACATCAATTCTATTTAAGAATGGAATATCTTTAAATCTTTCAAAGAATGTATTTTCAACAGATTTTTTACTAATTATTTGAGCTCCCTCAATTATTATTGGTTTAGTATTTGTTATAAGCTTTGGAATGTCTATAGTAAAGTTATTTAGCACATTCATAAATTCTAAAGTATTTTTATATTCCATAGATTTAGTTCTTTTATTGAATTCATTTAAATCTCTTATATTAGAATAAATATAATCTAAATGATCATTTTTATTTTCATATAAATAGTTTGTAGGTAAAAATCTTTTTGAATAAACTTCAAAAGTAGTTTGACGAATATTACTTTCACCAAGTTCAGGTAATACATCAGATATATACTCTGCAAAAACTTCATTTGGACTAAATATTAAAATATTTTCTGCACTTAAATTTTTTCTGTGTTTATATAATAGATAAGCAGATCTATGTAGTGCTATAGAAGTTTTACCAGAACCAGCAGCTCCTTGTATAAATAATACTTTGCTATCATCACTTCTAATAATATCATTTTGTTCCTTTTGAATAGAAGCAACTATGTTTTTCATTTTATCTGTTGCATTTCCACTTAACATAGAAGTTAAAGCTTCATCACATAAACTTTCGTTAGAGTTATGAATAAAAACTATTTCACCATTTTTTATATTATATTGTCTTGTAAATTCAATTTCACCATGAATTCTTCTAACTGGAGCATCATAGTGTGCAGGACCAGCTTCAAAATCGTAAAACATATTAGCAACAGGGGAACGCCAATCAAATACAGAAATATCAAAGTTATCTTCATCTTCTACTGTAGATAATCCTATATAAAAACTTTCAGTATCTTCTCCATCTTCTTTAAAATCTAACCTTGCAAAGTAAGGATTAGATAGTTGTTTTTCTAAAGTTCTAATTCTTGAAATCTTCTTTGAATGAAGTTGTTCGTTTAAGGCTACTTGTCCACAGTTTTCATTAATTTCAATTTCATCAAGTTCATTTCTATTGTCCCAAAGAAATTTTCTATGCTTAATTATTTCTTTATCTTGTTCTTCACTAGAAGTACCATAATTTTTTAAAAGTTCATTTATTTTTTCTATTGTATTTTTTAAATATACTTTTTCATCATGTAGATCTTTTCCAACTAGCATTTTATCAATCTCCTTATAAATACGGTCATTAAATTTTAATGTTTATATTAATTTGTGTCAAGTAGATAAAGTTTAATTGAAAAAAATAGCAAAATATTGGCAGAAAATATAATAAAATTGTGATTGCATTGACCAATAAAATTATCTTTGTTAGCATAAAGGTATATAGAAAGATATAGCAAAATAACAAAGGTGAGATGTAGTTTATTCATAAAAAGAATCGATGAATTTAAAGAAAAAAGAAATATAAAGGAGGGATATTTTAGATTAAGAAATTAAAATTTTTATAGAAAATGGGGGAACTTTATGAGAAAAAAAGGAAAAAGAATTTTAGCAACAGTGCTATCTACAATAATGGTTACATCTTTATGTCAGACAGCATTTGCAGAAGGAAATTCATATGAAAATTATAAGACTGATGAAAACGATTTAAAATTGTGGTATACAAAGCCAGCTTCCAAGGGTGCTGAAAATCTGACTGAAGATAATATGTGGCAAGAGTATACTTTACCAATAGGGAATGGTGATATTGGTGGAAATGTATATGGAGAAATTATTAATGAACGTATAACATTTAATGAAAAGACACTTTGGACAGGTGGACCAAGTGAGAGTCGTAAAGATTATAATGGTGGTAATTTAGAAAATACTAGTGATGGTAGAAAAATGTATGAAGTATTACAGGAAATTAGAAGATTATTTGCACTTCATACAGCAGAAGGAGATGCTAAAGCTAGTGAGTTGTGCAATAAATTAATTGGTACTAGTGAGGGGTATGGAGCTTATCAAGCTTGGGGAGAAATAAATCTTAACTTTAAAGATATTAATGAGAGTAATGTTAAGAATTATATGCGTGATCTTGATTTAAAAACTGCAATTTCATCTGTAAACTATACTGAAGGAGATACAAAATATACTAGAGAATATTTTGTAAGTCATCCTGATGATGTTATGGTTATAAGAGTTGAAGCAGATGGTAATGAAAAGCTTAGCTTTGATGTAAGTTTTCCATCTAAACAAGGTGCAACAACAATAGTAGAAGATGATACTATTACATTAAAAGGACAAGTATCTGATAATCAATTAAAATATAATTCACAATTAAAAGTTATAAGTGATAGTGGAAATATAATTGAAGGTAATAATAAATTAACAGTAGAAGAAGCAACTTCCGCAACAATTTATATATCAGCAGCTACAGATTATAAAAATGATTATCCAATTTATCGAACTGGAGAAACTGAAGATGAACTAAATGCTCGTGTTGAAGAGGTTATTTCAGAAGTAGTTAAGAAAAGTTATGATGAAGTAAGAGCTGATCATGTATCTGATTATAAAAGTATTTTTGATAGAGTTGATTTAGATTTAGGACAAGCATTACCTAATATTCCAACAGATGAACTTTTAAGTAGATATGGAAACAATACAGTTTCTGAAGAAGCTAGAAGAGCTCTTGAGGTAATGTTCTTCCAATATGGAAGATATTTAACTATTTCATCTTCAAGAGAAGATTCACAACTTCCAGCTAACTTACAAGGCGTATGGAACAATAAAAACGATCCTTCTTGGAGTTCAGATTATCATATGAATGTAAATCTTCAAATGAATTATTGGCCAACTTATTCTACAAATATGGCTGAATGTGCTACTCCTCTAGTTAATTATATTGATTCACTAAGAGAGCCAGGGCGTGAAACAGCAAGAATTTATGCTGGAGTAGAAAGTGATAAGGATGAAAATGGAGAATATATTGAAGCTAATGGATTTATGGCTCATACTCAAAATACTCCATTTGGATGGACTTGTCCAGGATGGAGCTTTGATTGGGGATGGTCTCCAGCAGCAGTGCCATGGATATTACAAAATGTTTGGGAAATGTATGAATATACTGGTGATATTGAGTATATGAGAGAGGTTATTTACCCAATTATGAAAGAAGAAGTTAACTTATATGAAAATATGTTAGTATGGGATGAAGTTCAACAAAGAATGGTTTCATCACCAACATATTCTCCAGAACATGGGCCAAGAACAGTTGGTAACACATATGAGCAAACTTTAATATGGCAATTATATGAAGATACAATCAAAGCTGCAGAAGATTTAGGGGTTGATGCAGATAAGGTTGAAAAGTGGAAAGATACTCAATCTAAATTAAAACCAATTCAAATTGGTGATGATGGTCAAATTAAAGAGTGGTATGAAGAAACTACTTTAAATAGTATTCCAAGTGAAGGATATAATCATAGACATATGTCTCATCTTTTAGGATTATTCCCTGGAGATTCTATTTCAGTTGAAACTCCAGAACTTTTAGAGGCTGCTTTAGTATCATTAAATAATAGAACAGACCAATCTACTGGATGGGGAATGGGACAAAGAATAAATTCTTGGGCTAGAGCAGGTCAAGGAAATAAAGCTTATGAATTATTAACTAAGCAATTAAAGAGAGTTGGAACAGGACAAGCTGGTGGTGGTGGTACTTACTCTAATCTTTGGGATGCACATCCACCTTTCCAGATAGATGGTAACTTTGGAGCAACAGCTGGAATAGCTGAAATGTTAATGCAAAGCAATATGGGCTATATAAACTTTTTACCTGGACTTCCAGATGTATGGGCTGATGGTTCATATGATGGATTACTTGCAAGAGGAAACTTTGAAGTTGGTGCAAAATGGTCAAATGGAACAGCTTATGAATTGACTATTAAATCTAACAACGGTGGAGAAGCTGTAGTTAAATATGATGGATTAAATCTTGCTACAGTAACTAACTCTAAGGGAGAGAATGTAGAGTTTACAATACTTGAAGAAGATAAAATTTCATTTAATACAGAAGTAGGAGAAACTTATATTATAACTGAAATTCCTGTTGGTGAAAAGCTTTTAGATGCACCTACTGGATTAGTTGCAGAAAGAATAGAAAGTAATTCTGTAAACTTAGAATGGAATGCTATAGAAGGTGATGATGTTACTTATAATGTATATCGTCAAATTGATAAAGGTGATGTTATAACTGTAGCAAAAGATATTAAAGAAGTAAGCTTTAAGGATACTAATGCACAAGATATATTAGGTTCATTTAATTATATGGTTTCTGCAAATATAGGTGGAAAGGAAACAAAAGTATCTGAAGCTATAAAAGTAAATGATTTAAGAAATATGGTTGGATATATTGATGATATGGATTCTCGTATTGTTTACTCTGGTAACTGGGGGAATTGGAATCAGGATAAAAATAATTATGATGGAACAATTAAGTTTATTGAAGATCCAGTTGGAAATGAAACTGCTACATTAACATTTGTAGGTACAGGAATAGAAGTTATTACTTGTACAAATGCTGATAGAGGTAAGTTTGAAATAAGTATTGATGGAAAAGTTATAGATGAAGTTGATACTTATAGTTCATCAACAGTAAGACAAGTAACTATATTTTCTAAAGATAACTTAGAATATGGTAAGCATACAATTACAGTTCGAGCAACTAACACTAAATCAGAAGCAGCAAGAAATACAAAGGTAGAGTTTGATGCATTTAAAGTATTAGACACTTCATCTGTTAAGCCAACTTCAGTTTCAGTTGGAACTAAGTCTGGAATAACAACTATAAGTAAAGAAAATAGTTCAGTTCAAATGGTTGCTACAGTCCTTCCAAGTGAAGTAAGTAATAAAGAAGTAACATGGTCAGTAAATGATTCTAATATTGCAACTATTGATGAAAATGGATTATTAACAACTAAAAATGTTAATGGAACTGTTACAGTAACAGCTACTTCAAAAGAAGATGCGTCTGTAAGTGGTTCAATTACTATAAAGGTATTACTTCCAACAGTAACAGCTGAAGAAATTATAGTTGAAGATGGGGATATGAATAATACTAAAAATCCTGATATAACATGGAGTGATAACTGGTCAGTTTGGAATGGTGAAGCAGATAGACATCATGGTGGAACTAAAACAGAAGCTACTACAGGTGAAACGATAACTTACAAATTCACTGGAACAGGAATAGCAGTTTACTCTCAAAAGCATTCAGACTTCTCAAGTTTTGATATTTCAATAGATGGTGAAGCTAAAGGAAACTTTTCATTAGAGGGAAGTAGTTCTGGTGATGACCAACAATTAGTTGCAGAATTTAAAGAATTAGAAAATGGTGAACACACTATTGTTATGACAGCTGTAGATAGGGATGGAAAAACTAAAGTTAACTTAGATTACTTTAAGGTATTTAAAGCTATTAATGGTAATATAGTTGATAAATCAGAATTACAAACAGAAATAGAAGAACAAAGTAATAAAGTTGAGGATAACTATACAGAAGAAACATGGAGTGAATTTAAAGCTGCATATGATAAAGCTGTAGAAGTTATGAATGATGATAATTCAACAGAAGAAAATGTAACAAGTGCTTTAGCAGAACTTAAAGAAAAAGCAAATGGATTAGTAGCTCAAGAAGCACAGGGACCAGAAATTCCAAGTAGTGCTAAGGTTGAAGCAATTGGAGTTGAAAGTAAGACATTAGTTCTTACATGGCCATCAATAGATGGAGCCTCAATTTATGAAGTTTATAAAGGTGAAACTAAGGTTGGTGAAACAGTTAATAATTACTATAGAGTTAATGAGTTAACTGCAGATACTGAATATAACTTTACTGTTAAGGCTGTAAATGAAGCTGGAAAAGCAACAGCATTTGAAGCTATAACTGTAAAAACAGAATCAGCTGTAGATATAGATAGACCAAGCGATATAGAAGAAGTATCTGTAGAAGTTACTTCAAAGACAAGTGCTAAAGTTTCATGGAGTGAAGCAACTGATAATATTGGAGTAGTTGGATATAAAGTTTATGTAAATGGAACTTTTAAGGCTGAAGTAGAAGGATTAAACTATATACTTGAAGGACTAGATGAAGGCGTTAAATATACAGTTAAAATAGTAGCTATAGATAAGGCGGGAAATGCTTCATTAATACCTGCAAGTGCAAGATTTATAATTGGAGATGAAGAGGTTCCACCAACAGAAGGTAACGGAGATAAAACTCAATTAATAAGCTTAATAGAGAAAATTGAAAGGCTAGACTCAAGTAATTATATAGCAAAAACTTGGGAAAAGTTAGCTACAGTTTTAGAAGAATCAAAAGCAGTAGTTGCTGATGAAAATGCTTCAGAAGAAGAAGTCTCAAAATCTTATGATAACTTGTTAAGAACATTCTTAGAATTAAGATTAAAGCCAAATAAAGATGCTTTAAATGAGTTAATCAAAAAAGTACAATCTTTAGACTATAGTAAGTATACAAAGGAAAGTTGGAGTTATGTTGAAAAGGCAGTGGAAGAGGCTAATAAAGTGATGGAAAATGAAGATGCAACAGAAGAAGAAGTTGCAAAGGCTGAAGAAAATTTAAATATTGCAATTTCAGCATTAGAAATAGCATCAAATGATAGCACAAATAGTGCAACTAATAATGGAAGTAATAATAAAGAGGATGGAAAAACAACATCAAATTCAAAGCTTCCAAAAACAGGTGGAACCAATGCTGTTTATATATTAATAGTAGGAGCTGCTTTAGTTGTTACAGGTGGGGTATTCATGTTTACTAGAAAGAAAAAATCTGATAATACACCAAAATAATAAAAGTTAGAATAGAGATTGTATCGAAATATAGTATTATAAATTTTGATACAATCTCTTCTTTTATTAATGTGATTATAAATTATAATTTTATTCAAAGTAATATTATTAGATGAAATTTTAGCCACCTAATGTTATATCTTGGGTTGCATACCATTCTAATGCATCATAAACATGCTGAGGTTTAAAATCGGGCCAATAATCATTAACTACATAAAAATCTGAGTAAACAGATTGTATTGGTAAAAAACCACTTAATCTTCTTCTTCCTCCCCAACGTATTATTAAATCTATTCTAGATATATCCTTTGATTGTAAAGCTAAATCTAAATTTTTTCTTTTATTATTTGTTTTTCTTGATAAATTTAAATCCCATTCCCATCCGTAGTTTACTAAGAAATTTACTTTTATTCCACCTTTACCAAATGTTTTTCTTTTAGTAAAGGGTAATAATTCTGAGGGAAAGCATGGTGACTCTGTATTCCCAATAACTAATAACTCGGCATCTTCATGAGAAAGTAATTTTACAGCATCTATACAAGCTTGTGTAAATGCTTCTTTTTGATTAGCTGGTCTTTTAGTATTATCTGTTGTAAAGCCGTAATAGGTAATTTCTTTAATACCTAATTTTTGACAAAGTTTAAATAATAATAAACCAGGATTTATTCCTAAGTTATAACCTTTTTCTTTAGTTAGGCCGTTATTTTCAGCCCAGCGCCTATTTCCATCTGGAATTATTCCAATATGATTAGGAAGTCTCATTTGATTCACTCCTTAATTTATAAAGTTAGTAAAACAGATAAATAATACAATTTATTTATAGTATTACTAATTTTCTTTTTATTAATACTTTAAATAGAAAATAATATATTGTTTTCTTAATATAACAATTTAATCAAATATTAAAAGTAGATTGGGGAATAATAAAATTATTTTAAAAAAATACAATAATAGGAAAATGAACGTGAAAAGTCGAAATTAATCGAATATAAATTTTATTAATTAAAATAATATTCGTTATATATGACGAATAATTATAAAAAATAAACAAAGAATGTTGACAGGGAGAAAAAGGATTGGTAAAATCTAATTAAGGCGAAAGTTTGGTGTATAAATAATAAAAATGTTCGTATTTTATTGGTGGAGTTATGGAGGTAGATTATGTTAGGGTTTAAATGCATTTTTGTTGAAAAAAAGAAAGGCTTCAATGTTGAGGCTAAAAGTCTTATGGAAGACTTTAAAAGTAATCTTAGAATAAATAATCTTAAAGAAGTAAGGGTTATAAATAAATATATATTAGGTGAAATAGAAGAAGATTACTATAAAAACTCGTTATATACAATATTTGCTGAAAAGACAGTAGATAATTTATATGAGGGAACTCTTCCAGTTAATGAAGATGAGATTGCATTTGCAGTTGAGTTTTTACCAGGTCAGTATGATCAAAGAGCAGATTCAGCTTCTGAATGTATAGGATTATTAGGAGCTAAAGAACCAGTAGAAGTTAAATCAGCTAAGGTAATAGTTTTAAAAGGTGATTTAAGCAAAGAAGATATAGAAAAAATTAAAGGATATTATATAAATCCAGTAGATTCTAGAGAAGTAGCAATAGATAATATTGAGCTTTTTTCAAAATTAGCAGAGCCTAACGATGTAGAGGTACTTCATGATTTTGTTAGTAAAGATAGAAGTCAAATAGAAGAATTCCACAAAGAATTAGGGTTAGCAATGAGTGTGGATGATTTATTAATGATAAGAGATTATTTTAAAGGTGAAGATAGAACACCACCTATTACTGAAATA
>OLPU01001997.1_pt1 | contig 14212 bp, 13 predicted proteins | sample 1673111 | NCBI WGS metagenome assembly OLPU01 (sample SAMEA3136755, study PRJEB25190) | human gut metagenome | reverse complement strand
AGCTGACTTGTAATCAGCAGGTTGTAGGTTCGAGTCCTATTACCAGCTCCAATAATGAACTAGGTTTTAAGACCTAGTTTTTTTGTATATAAAAAAGGCAGTAATATTATTACCACCTTGAATTAAATTTCCTTAAATCCCTCACCAAGAACTTCAAAAATATCACTTATAATAATAAAGGCATTGGGATCTATTCTTTTAACAAGTTTCCTAAGGGCCACCACTTGTTTTTTTGAAACAACAACAAGCAAGACATTTTTTTCATTGCCACTATAAAGTCCTCTACCATTTAAAATTGTGGCTCCCCTTTGTAATTCATCCGAAATAGAATTTCCTATTTCCTCATATTTATCAGAAATAATAGTAAAAGACGAAGATGTATTTATACCTTCAACCATAATATCACTGACCTTTACTATTATATACAGAGACAAAGCAGAATATAGAGCAATTTCCAATTCCCTACTTACAATTCCTGACAAAATAACAACACATCCATCAGCAAAACCCATAAGAGTGGGAATACTAAGATTTGGGAAAAACTTCTTTGCTAAAAGAGCAATTAAATCTGTACCACCAGTACTTCCATTTATCCTAAAAATAAGACCAAGGGCCAAGCCTAAAATAATTCCACCAGAGATGGCAGACAAAAGCACATCATCAGTAACATGGACATATGATAAATTTTCAGTTAATTTTAATGATAAAGTAAGAAATATTATGCCAAAGAAAGTCTTTGTGGCATCTTTTTTACCAAGAATCCTAAAGGCAAATAAAAATAGGGGAATATCAAAACATATATTTATAAGCCAAATGGGAATTCCCGTTAAAGTATTTATAATTATGGATACGCCAGTTAACCCTCCAGGAGCAATGTTTAGGGGATTTAAAAACATATTTATGGAAATACCCATTAATAAACAACCCACCAAAAGTATGATAACTTCATCTAATTTTAATGATAATTTCATTTTTTTCACCTTTCAAAGTTTTTTATAAGTTTAACCAAGATAATATAAAATTATGTGATTTTGAGAAAATGATGAAAGGTACTATTTTTACTTTCAATTGAATAATAAATTATATGATAATAATTGGGGGGATTGTATGTTTTTAAAAAGTAAAAATAGAAATTACGTCTTTATTTTTTCTTTGATATTGACGGGAATAATAGTAGTTGTTGGGATTTTTTTACCAGATAGATTTAATTATATTTCCACAAAACTATTTAATGCACTTGTAGATAAATTTAGTCCCATGTATCTTCTACTTATGCTAGGTATATTTGCTTTTTCAATTTATTTAGCTTGTAGTAAATATGGAGATATAAAATTGGGAAAGGAAAATGACAAACCTGAATTTAGCAATATTGTCTGGTTTTCCATGTTGTTTGGGGCAGGAATGGGCATAGGATTAGTTTTCTTTGGAGCATGGGAGCCTATGAGCCATTTTGCCAATCCACTAAACGCCCAGCCGGGAAGTGAAGATGCCATCAGATTTGCCATGGAACAAAGCTTTATACACTGGGGAGTTATGTCTTGGGTTTCTTATGCAGTCATAGGAGTATCACTGGCATATTTTCAATTTAGAAAGGGAAGAAAAGGACTTATAAGCACTACGCTAGATCCTATTTTAGAAAATAATAAACACAAAAACACCATAAAAATGATAGTAGACGTTATGGCAGTCTTTATCACCATAGTAGGTGTGGCAGCATCCATGGGATTGGGTACTATGCAAATTGGTGGAGGAGTAGAATACTTATTTGGCATAAAAAATAATTTCAAATTGCAAATTGCAATTATAATTGTAATAACAATAATTTACATATATACAGCTGTTGGTGGGCTGGACAATGGTATGAAACAATTATCAAATATAAACTTAACCTTGGCCACAATTTTAGTAGTGGGATGCTTTTTTGTGGGACCTACATCAGAAATTATGAACACCTTTGTAAATGGCATGGGAGACTACATCAACTATTTCGTATCACAAAGCTTATTTATAAATCCCATAACTAGCAATGAATGGGTATACAAATGGAGAATTTTTTATTGGGCCTATTGGATTTCCTGGTCACCTTTTGTAGGTGTATTTATTGCTAGAATTTCCAAGGGTAGAACAATTAGAGAATTTGTCATGGGAGTTATAATAATTCCTTCTATTATATGTATGGCTTGGTTTGCCATATTTGGAATGATGGGCATGAACTTAGGATTAGAATTTGTCCAAGATGCCATAGTATATACTGATACTGCTCTTTTTAAAGTATTTGCCAACTACCCTGGAGGCGTATTATTTTCTGTAATTTGTATATTCTTGCTTTTTACCTTCTTTATAACATCAGCAAACTCCGCCGTATATGTACTTGGAATGTTCACATCTAGGGGCAATCTAAATCCTAAAAACTTTAATAAAATCATATGGGGAGTTATTCAAGCACTTTTCGCCGTTGTTTTCATAATGCTTGGAGGGCTGGACATACTGCAAAGATTTGCCATAGTAGTATCTTTTCCTTTTGCCTTTGTAATAATAGGCATAATTGTAGCTTTTATGAAAGAATTGAAAAAAGAAAAGGTAAAATAGAGAAAATAAAAATTATATGACGGATGTTCAAAAAAATGTACAATTTTTGTTGTGCATTTTTTTTATTATCGATATAATGAAATTAGATATAAAATGACATTTATTTCCAATAAGTGCCTTTTATATGAAAAATATGGGAGGATAAAAATGGAAAAGGTAAGCAATAATGTTAAGTTCTGTACCTTTGTGAATATACTTAGAACTTATTCCAATGAAGATGTTTCCTTGTCCACAAAAGAAATTAACCATCATATGAAAGAAAGGCTAGGACTTACACTAGACAGAAGAACCATATACTCATATATAAAAGATATGAGACATATGGGTCTAGAAGTTAGTGATTACAACAAAGAAAAGGAAGGATACTACCTTGTTGATAGCTATTTTAAAGAATATGAGTTAAAACTTTTAATGGATTCAGTAAAATCTAGCAAATTTATAACAAAGAAAAAAACTGAAGAACTTCTAGAAAAAATAAGTAGACTAAATTGTATTTACAGAGGGAGAATTGTAAAAAGTGATGTGCTTATTGAAGAAAATAGTAAATCTACCAATGATAAAATCTATGACCATATGGAAATCATAAGAAATGCTATAGATATCAATAAAAAAATTACTTTTAATTATTCAGACAACCAAGTTGACACTTCAAAAATCAATCCAACATACATGATTAACGACAATGACTACTACTATTTAGTAGGCCACAAAGACAACATAGACGACATCTTTTATTATAGAATTGACAAAATGACAGATATAAAAATTTTAGAAGAATATGCAGAAACTGGAGGTAGCAATGGAACAGAGCATTAATTTAAGAGAGTATCTAGACATACTAAAAAGAAGAAGAATTATAGTAATTTTAGTTATGATTATATGTTTAGGACTGGGAGGATACAAAACTTATGTAAATTATGAAAGTTATGTACCCACATACAGATCAAGCGTGACAGTTAGAATTAACACATCTAAAAATATAGGTAAAAAGAAAAAAAAGGATGAAGAAAATCAACAAGATTTATATTCAACTTATAATGTAGCAATGAATCAAAATATAGCGTCCTCATACAAATCATTGGCATCATCATCAAATGTAGCTAATATAGTTGCAAGTTCATTAAAAATATCATCAGCAGAAGTTGGAAGTATAAGTGTTTCACAAAGAGAAGATATGGCTGAATTTATTGATATTTCAGTAGTAAATAAAAATAAAGAATTGTCAAAAAAAGTTGCCGAGGAAATACCAGAAGCATTTAATCAAGAATTAATAAGATTAGTAGGATTTGATTGTGTAGAGGTAGTATATGAAGCATCAAACCCATCATTAATAGGTAGGGGTAGAGATTTAACTATACTAAAAGCAGCAGGCATTGGTGTAGTTCTTTCCATATTTTTAGTTTTACTTGCAGAATGTTTAGATACAAAAATAGTAACACCAGATGATATAAATAAATACTGGAATTATCAACTAATAGGAACTATTCCTTTAGACAGATCAAATTCCAAAGGTAAACGTCGTACTAAAAAATAAGGAGGACAAAATGTTAGGATTATATGACAGTGGAAGCTTTGAAGTAAACGAAGCATACAGGGAAGTAAGAACTAATATTTCATTAAATACAGATATAAAAACCATAGTCTTTACAAGTGCAGAAATGGACGAAGGAAAAACAACTACAGTATGTTCCATGGCAAAATGTTTTTCTGATTTGGAAAATCATAAAATACTTTTAATTGACTGCGACTTTAGAAAAAGATCAGTAGCTAGAGTATTGGATATACCAAATGAAAAAGGAATAGCCGATGTGGCAATGAACGATATGGACTTAAAAGAATGTATAAAAAAGGTTGATGGATTAGATGTGTTAACATGTGGTAGATCACCTCTAAATACATCAGTTTTAATAGAATCAAAAAAATTTAGAGATATAATAGAAAATCTAAAAAAAGACTACGACTATATCTTTATAGACTCACCACCTCTTAGTAGATTAAATGATGCAGCCATCCTTGCCAGATATGCAGATGGAACAATAATAATAACTGCATCAGGAGGTATAGACCAACAAATGGCAAAAGTAACAAGGGACAAACTAGAAAAAGTAAACGCAAGAGTCATAGGAGTTATACTTAACAAATTTAAATCTGAAGATCATAAATATTATAAATACTATGGATATTATAAAGATGATAAAAAACATAGATTATTTTTTAAAAGAAGAAAACATGGATAATTAATTTATAATGAATTAGTTGTTTGTAGGGGAGATGGCTAAATGGGAGCTAAGGTTTTGGAAAAAATAAATAGCTACAACAAAGAATATGGTGATTTTAGGTATAAACAAGCAATATTATTAATGACAGATGCCATTGTCTTTATGGGGGCTTTTATCATATCTTTATTAGTTACCTTAGGCATTATATATTTTAACAACTTATTATTTTTAACAATGGTAATAATAAGCCTCATTACTTTTATGATAATAGGAGATTACAAAACATTATGGTCAACAAGTGTGGACAAAGAAGTAATAACTATTTTTATATCAACAGTATTTTCCACATTAATATCTTATATCTTCATAAATTTGCTGGGATTTGACTATCCCATAGCTTTTTATATTATGTATGGACTATTTACACATGTGGGTATATGTTCCATTCGTATAGTCTATAGAGGACTTAGAAGAGGAATTCTTTATTTAAAAGCATATGACAATTTGGAAAATAGAAAAAAAGTACTCATAATAGGGGCAGGTGTGGCAGGACAACTTATCTTAAAAGAAATGTTTGAAAATCCACAACTAAATATGTACCCTGTGGGAATAATTGATGACAATGAAGATAAGCTGGGCAAAACATATTACAACGTACCTGTTATAGGCACTACTGATGAAATTGAAACAATAGTTAAAAATCTAAATGTGGAAGAAATTATTTTTACCATAGCAAAAATAAAAAGAAAAAGAAAACGTGAAATAATGCAAATTTGTAAAAATACAAAATGTAAAATAAAGACCATACCAGGAATATATGAATTGATTGACGGAAAAGTAAGCATAAAAAAAATCAGAGATGTAAATATTGAAGATTTGCTGGGAAGAGAAAGTAGACAAATTAAAGACAGTGAAGTTGTTGATTTTATAAAAAATAAAAAAGTATTAGTAACAGGGGCAGGAGGCTCCATAGGATCTGAGTTATGTAGGCAAATATGTGACTTAGAGCCAAAAGAGCTTATACTCCTTGATATATACGAAAATAATGTTTATGAAATTCAACAGGAACTGAGCAGAAAGGGACAAGACAAAAATATAAAAGTTTTGATTGCATCTGTGAGAGATAAAAAAAGAATGGATGAAATTTTTAGTAGCTATAAGCCAGAAATAGTATTTCATGCAGCAGCACATAAACATGTGCCTCTTATGGAGGATAGTCCTTGTGAAGCAATTAAAAATAATGTCTTTGGTACATTAAATGTGGCTCAAATTTCAGCAAAATACAAAGTAGAAAGATTTGTACTAATATCAACAGATAAGGCAGTAAACCCTACAAATATAATGGGTGCCACAAAGAGATGTTGTGAAATGATAGTACAAACTTTGGAAAAAAGTAGTTTTACTGAATTTGTGGCAGTGAGATTTGGCAATGTGCTGGGAAGTAATGGTTCTGTAGTTCCTCTGTTTAAAAAACAAATAGAAGAAGGAGGACCAGTAAAAGTAACTCATCCAGAGATAACTAGGTTTTTTATGACCATACCAGAGGCAGTATCCCTTGTGTTGGAGGCAGGAGCAATTGCTAAGGGTGGAGAAATATTTGTGCTGAATATGGGAGAGCCGGTGAAGATTCTTGATTTGGCAAAAAATCTTATAACACTTAGTGGGTTGGAGCCAGATGTGGATATTAAGATTGAGTTTACTGGGCTTAGACCTGGGGAGAAGCTTTATGAGGAGATTCTTATGGATGAAGAAGGTCTGACAGATACGAATAAGGATAAGATTTATATTGGACAACCTATTGATGTGGATGAAGGGGAGTTCTTTGATAAGTTGAAGTATTTGAAGTATGTGGCAGATATGGAGGATGAAGTGGAAGTTAGGTATGCTATGAAGAATTTGGTACCTACTTATGTGATAAAAGGAGAGGATAAGGTTGCAATCACAGGGTAAAAGGAAAGTTGTTTACCCTAAGATTAAGCGAATTTTGGATTTTGTAATTTCAATACTAGGAATTGTAATTTTATCACCAGTATTTTTAGTAATAATCTTATTAATAAAGTTAGATTCCAGGGGGCCTGTTTTATTTAAACAGAGAAGAATTGGCATTAATAAGAAAGAATTTAACATTTTAAAGTTTAGAACAATGAAAACTGATACACCAAAGGATATGCCTACTCATTTACTAGATAATCCAGAGATTTATATAACAAGAATTGGCAAGTTTTTAAGAAAGACTAGCTTGGATGAATTACCACAGATTATCAATATAATAAAAGGTGAAATGAGTATAATTGGTCCTAGACCAGCCCTTTGGAATCAATTTGATTTAATAAAAGAAAGGGACAAATATAGAGCAAATGACATAACACCAGGACTTACTGGCTGGGCTCAAATTAATGGTAGAGATGAACTACTTATAGATGTAAAGGCAAAATATGATGGGGAATATGTTGAAAAAATGAGCTTGTTATTTGATGTTAAATGTTTCTTTTTAACTATATTTAAAGTGTTGAAAAAAGATGGGGTTGTTGAAGGAAAATTAGAAAAGTAAAAATACGTTTACTTAGGGGTTTTTAATATGGGTAAAAAACTGCTAATAGTAGCAAATCACTTTGCCACTATTTATAAATTTAGAAAAGAGTTAGTTTCTAAACTTGTAGAAGAGGGATATGACGTTATTATATCTCTTCCCTTTTCACCAGATATAGAAAAAATAAAAGATTTGGGTGTTAGGGTAATTGATACAAAGGTGGATAGAAAAAGTTTAAATCCTATAAAAGATTTAAAATTATTAAATGACTATAAAAATTTAATCAAAGCAGAAAAACCAGATTTAGTGTTAGCATATACAATTAAATGCAATATATATGGAGGAATGGCATGTAGATTATATGGTGTTCCTTTTATGGCAAATGTGACAGGTCTTGGCAGTGCTTATTATAGGGGTGGCATGTTGAAAAATATAGTGAGCGGTTTGTACAAGATTGGTTTGAAAAATGCCAAAGGAGTTTTCTTTGAAAATACAGCTAATGCTAGGGTATTGATAGATGATAAAACTATAAATGATGATCAAGCCATAGTGCTAAAAGGAGCTGGAGTGAATCTTCAACAATTTGAATATTGTGAAATGCCATCAGACAAGGTAGTTAAGTTTTTGTTTATTGGGAGGATAATGGCTGAAAAAGGTGTAAATGAGCTCTTTGAAGCAATAAAAAAAATAAAAAGGAATTATTCCAATGTGGAGTTTTCTTTTATAGGGTGGTTTGAAGAAGATTACAAAGAGTTGATAGAAGAGTTACAAAGGGATGGTTTTATAAAATATTATGGATATCAGGAAGATGTGAGACCTTTTATTAGAAATTGCCACTGTGTAGTACTTCCATCTTATCATGAGGGTATGGCAAATGTGTTGTTAGAAGGTGCTGCAATGGGCAGGGTGCTGATTACTAGTGATATATATGGTTGTAAGGAAGCTGTGGTGGAAGGTGTTAATGGCTGGACTTGTAAGGTGAAGGATAGTGATGCACTTTATGAGAAGATGAGGGACTTTGTTGAGATGGATTTTGATGAGAAGGTGAAGATGGGTAGAGAAGGTAGAAGATATATGGAAGAGATTTTTGATAAGGATAAGGTAGTTAAGGAAACTGTGGAGGAAATGGAAAAATGGGTGAACCAATTAGAGTTTTGCATGTAGTAACATATATGGGTCGTGGTGGACTTGAGACTATGATTATGAATTACTATAGGCATATTGATAGAAGTAAGGTTCAGTTTGACTTTCTTACACATAGAGATGAAAAGTGGGATTATGATGATGAAATAGAAAGTCTTGGTGGTAGGATTTATCATTTGCCAAGATTAAATCCTTTTAGTCCAAAGTATTTAAAGTCATTAGATGATTTTTTTAGAGATCACAAGGAATATGATATAGTTCACTGTCATCAAGATTGTTTAAGTGGTATAGTTCTGAAATATGCTAAGAAAAATGGCGTACCTTTTACTATTGCTCATAGCCATAGTTCTAATCAAAATAAGAATTTTAAGTATTTAATAAAACTAGTTGCAAAAAGGAATATAAGTAAATATGCTGATTACTTGTTTGCATGTGGTAAGGAAGCTGGTAGATGGATGTTTAATACAGATGATTTCACTATTTTAAATAATGCTATTGATACTGAAAGTTATATATATAATGAAGAAAAATCATTAAATATGAGAAAAAAATTAGGTATTGAAAATAAGTTTATAGTTGGTCATGTAGGTAGATTCAGAAAAGAAAAAAATCATAGTTTTATTATAGATATATTAAAAAAGGTCAGTGAAATTAAAAAAGATGCTCTTTTGATGTTGGTAGGAGACGGCGAATTGATGGAAGAGATGAAAAACAAGGTTTCAAGCTTAGGATTAAATGATAAGGTCATGTTTCTTGGTTCAAGAGATGATGTCAGTGATTTGATGCAAGCTATGGATGTGTTTATATTCCCATCATTATATGAAGGCTTTCCTCTAACTATGATAGAAGCTCAATCTTCAGGATTAAATTGCATTATATCAGATAAGATACCGCAAGAATGTATTATAAGTAAAAATGTAAAAATAGTTGGATTAGATAAATCATGCACTGATTGGGCCAATGAAGTTATAAATGTGGATACCAAAAAAAGAAATCAATGTAAAGAAATAGATAATAACAAGTATGATATAAAGTCAAATACTTTGTGGTTAGAAGATTTTTATTTGGAAAATTCAACAGGGGGGAATAGATATGGCAACACTTACAGTATTTACACCCACGTATAATAGAGCATATATACTTAATCAATGCTATGAAAGTTTAGTTAGACAAAGTTGTAAAGATTTTATTTGGCTAATTATAGATGATGGTTCTACTGATAATACTAAAGAATTAGTTGAAGAGTGGATGAAAAATGATAATAAATTTGAAATAAGATATCACTATAAAAAAAATGGTGGTATGCATACAGGTCATAATGCAGCCTATGAGTTAATTGATACAGAACTAAATGTGTGTATAGATTCAGATGATTTTATGCCAGATAATGCTGTAGAGCTAATAGTGAATTTTTGGAGGGAATATGGCAGTGATAAGTATAGTGGTATAGTTGCACTGGATATTTATAAAAATGGAGAAGTTATAGGATGTAAATTGCCAAATAAAAAATCTACTACTTTAAGTGGTTTTTATGATAATGGTGGTCAAGGTGATAAGAAGTTGATTTATAGGACAGAAGTTATTAATAAGTATCCTAGCTACCCTGAGTTTAAGGGGGAGAAGTTTGTACCACTTGATTATAAATATTTATTGGCTGACCAAGATTATGAATTACTTATTATGAATGAGGCAGTTTGTGTTGTTGAGTATATGGAAGATGGATCAAGTAAGAATATGTTTAGGCAGTATTATAAAAATTCTAGGGGATTTTCTTTTATGAGAAAGGTGCATATGATATATGATAAGAAATTTATAAATAAATTTAAAAATTGTATACATTATGTATCAGGAAGTTTGATTATAAAGAATAGAAAATTTTTAGTTGAATCTCCTAAAAAGTTTATGACGCTGTTAGCTTATCCATTTGGTTGTATTTTGTATTTAATTATTTTAAGAAAAAATAGACAAGGAGAAATATAATGGCAGTATATATTTTTATGCTTGGATGGGTAATTATATGGGGGATAATGTCACAGATTACTGCCAGACAAGTATGTGTAGGAAATGAAGTTTATGAAAATAGAGTAAATCTATTTATGGCTTTTGTGACTTTTTCAGTGATAATATTTTTTGCTGGTCTAAGAAGTGGGGTAGCAGATACATGGACATATATAGATATGTTTAAAGAGTATCCTCTTTGGCCGGATGCTTATAAGTTTATAACTGATCCAAGTGCAAGGGAGCCTGGATTTAGAATATTCACAGTATTAATAAAAACATATATATCACAAGACTATCAACCATGGTTATTTATAATAGCATCTATAAGCGGTATTTGTATAATGTACCCATTATATAAATATTCTTGTAATTATGGTATGAGTGTATTTTTATTTATGGTATCTTGTCAGTTTACATGGTTATTAAATGGTATGAGACAATTTTTAGTTGCAGCAATATTATTTGCTTGTACACCACTAATTTTAAATAAAAAGCCAATACCATATATAATCATAGTTTTAATTTTATCTACTTTTCATAAGTCAGCATTAATTATGATTCCAGCTTATTTTATAGTTGATAGTGAACCTTGGAGTAAGAGGAGTATGTTATTTATAGCTTGTATTATTTTAGCAATGGTGTTTACAAGTCAATTTACAGGGCTACTAGATACAGTAGTGGAAAATACTGATTATGCATTATCAATGTCAGAGTTTAAAGATACAGATGATGGAACTAAGCCAATTAGAATACTAGTAGAATCAATTCCAATTATTATAGCATTTTTATATAAAGATAGAATAAAAGAAAAACTAACTCCTATTATTAAAATAAGTATAAATATGTCACTTATTGCTATTGGAGTATATATAATATCTAAAATAGCTAGAAGTGGAATTATGCTGGGAAGATTACCAATATATTTTTCATTATATAATTTAATATTACTACCATGGCTAATTAATAATACATTTGAAAAAAATGAAAGGCGGATTATAAACTTTTTTATGATAATTTGCTACTTGGGATTTTTTTACTACCAAATGCAGATTACATGGAACAGTTTTGGATATGTAAGTAGTATTTTAAAGATAAGTGTACGATAAATGGAGATAAAAATGAAAAGATTAAAAATATTATTTTTTATACCACATTTGATGCATGGTGGAGCAGAGAAAGTACTTGTTAATTTGGTAAATAATTTAGATAAAAGTAAGTATGATATAACTTTACAGACCATATTTGATGTAGGTGTAAATAAGCAGTATTTAAAAAATGATATTAAGTATAAATATGTATTTAAACATTTATTTAGAGGGAGCACAATAATATTTAACTTTTTTAGTTCTAAGTTTTTATATAAAAAACTTATTAAAGAAGAATATGATATAGTGATTTCTTATCTAGAAGGTATAACAGCAAGGATTATAAGTGGATGTCCATATGATAGTAAAAAAATTAGTTGGATACATATAGAAATAGGTGATAAAGAAAAATTTTCAGTAGGATTTAGAAGTTTTGATGAAGCTAAAGAATCATATAGAAAATTTGATAAATTTGTATGTGTATCAAAAAATGTAAAGGATGAGTTTTTAAAGACATCTACATTAGATGATAAGAGTGTAGAAGTATTATACAATACAAATGAAACTGATTTTATTGTTGAAAAATCAAAGGAAGAAGTTGATGATATTATATTTGATAAGAATATTATAAATATTTGTTCTGTAGGAAAGATAATAGGAACAAAGGGCTATGATAGATTAGCAAGAGTACACAAAAGATTAATAGATGAAGGACTAAAACACCACATATATATACTAGGTATAGGAGAAGATCAAAACAAAATAGAAAAATATTTAAAAGAAAATAACATAGAGGATACATATACATTTATAGGATTTAGAGATAATCCATATAAATATGTATCTAAATGTGATTTATTTGTTTGTTCATCATTAAGAGAAGGGTTTAGTACATCAGTAACAGAGTCTTTGATAGTAGGAACACCAGTAGTTAGTACATTATGTTCAGGTGCATATGAGTTATTGGGAGAAAATAATGAGTATGGAATAGTTGTTGAAAATAGTGAAGGTGGAATATATGAAGGATTGAAGACATTGTTAAATAACCAAGATTTATTAAATTATTATAAAGAAAAGGCTAAAGAAAGAGGAAAATTATTTTCTAAAGAAAAGACTATTAAAGCAGTAGAGAATATGATTGATTCACTATAAGGAGATAAATATGGAGACTTATAAAGTAAGTGTTATTGTAGCTGCATATAATATTGAAAAATATATAGCTAGATGTTTAGATAGTATATTAAATCAAACATATAAGAATCTTGAGATAATAGTTGTAAATGATGGATCTAGTGATAATACAGGTGAGATTATAGATAAGTATAGTGAAAAAGATACAAGAATAAAAGTAATTCATAAAGAAAATGGAGGAGTTTCTAGTGCTAGAAATAAAGGAATTGATATGTCTACAGGTGATTATATTGGCTTTGTTGACGGTGATGATACTATTGAACCAGACATGTATGAAATACTTGTTAAGAATGCTATAAAATATAATGCTGATATATCACATTGTGGTTATAAGATTTTGGAAGTAGATAAAGAAACTTTATTCTATGGTTCTGGAAAAGTTGTTGTGCAAAATAGAAAAAAAGGTATTTTAGATTTATTTGATGGAACTATAGTGGAACCTAGCCTTTGTAATAAGATATTTAGAAAAAAAATAATTGGAGATGTTAGACTAGATGAGAATATAAAAATAAATGAAGATTTACTTTTTAATATTCTTCTATTTAATAAATCATCTAAATCAGTATTTCACGATGTCACAAAGTATAACTACATAAAAAGAGAAGGATCGGCAACCACTTCAAGTTTAAACTATATTAGAAAAGTTACAGATCCTAGAAACATATATAAGAAGGTACTTGAAATTTTTAAGAATGATGAAGAGATATTACCTTACGCAAAAAAAATGGATATTGAAAGAAATATTAACTTATATAATATTTTAACGATAGAAGATGAGATTAGTTTTATAAATTTAAGGAATGAAGTTAAGGAATATATAAAATCAAAGAGAAGTGAAGTAACATATAATAATTTGATAAGTAAAAAAGCAAGAATAATGATGTGGGGCATCTTATACTTACCATTAGTACATAAATATATCTATAAGATATATTATTGTAAAAAATATGAAAATTAACAATAGTTAAAGGATGTGAAAGTTATGAAAAATTGTCTCATATCAATCATTATACCAGTATTTAATACTGAAAAATTTTTAAAAGGGTGTTTAGATAGTGTTATAAATCAATCATATGAGAACCTAGATATTATTTTGATAAATGATGGATCAACAGATAACAGTGATCAAATTGCTAAGGAATACGCTTCTAATTACCCTGATTTAATTAGATATATATATCAAACAAATCATGGTTTAGGAAATGTGCGTAATGTTGGCCTTAAAGAATCAAAGGGAAAGTATATTGCTTCTATTGATTCTGATGATACAATTAATATTAATTTCTTTAAAGAAGCATTACCATATATAAAAAATGATGTAGATATGGTTATATATGATTGGCAATCAATTACTGAAAAAGAGTCTTTTCCTACACCTGCTTTAGATACAATGATAGATGTAGATTCTGATTATAAAAAGTTATTGTATGCTACAATTATGCCTTCTGCATGTA
>OLPU01001991.1_pt1 | contig 14239 bp, 7 predicted proteins | sample 1673111 | NCBI WGS metagenome assembly OLPU01 (sample SAMEA3136755, study PRJEB25190) | human gut metagenome | reverse complement strand
GAGCATGTGAACTTGCTGGACTAGAGAAAATGCCGGTTATCATCAAAGATCTTACAGATGATGAAGCGACGGTGATTATGGTAGATTCCGTGCGCCCGTAAGGCGCTTGGGGTGGACACCCAAGCGGCGTGGGTCATTATGATTTTGCTCTGAGAAAGCAATAAGAAAAATTATCAAGTGTGAAAAACACAATTTTATCGCCAACAACTAACCTCGAGTGGAAACATAAAGGGGACAACAGCACGTTTGTAAAGGCACAAGTCAGCGAAGCTTCCAAGCTGCGACTGAGTGTCGAGGCGAAAGGTACTATATGAGGATGAAGGCTACACTGCTTGAAGGAAAGTCAGAGGCTGGAGCTAACCATCTCCACACCGAAGGGAAGATGTTACGGTGGTGCATTGGCGGATTAGTATTTTGCTGTCTGCAATCCGTGGGATAATCGATGCAAGCTAGCCATAAGTAATGGAAAATGACAAAAACTCCCATACCGACAATAGTACAACTTATCATAATGATGCTAAACGGGGATTACCTAAACTGAAATGCCCATGGGCTATGAGTAATGCCGAAAGGTGATAAATCTCAAGTGTAAAAAGCAAGAGAGATGACTCTGAATATTCAGCATGGTAACGGAGCCGTCGTAGTAGTCCGCGGACCTTGGATTGACAAGGATAGCCGTAAAAACGGAAGCGAATAATAACGCCCACATGGCGAAGGGCGGCAGTTTATCGTTCAATACTAAAACGAGGAAGGATGTGTGAGACATTGAGAGAACCAGTAAAGGTATTGAAAAGTCTTTCAGAAAAAACAACAAACAAAGAGTATAAATTCAAGAGATTATATCGGAATTTATACAACCCAGAGTTTTACTTCTTAGCTTATAAAAACATAAGCCAATCGCAAGGAAGTATGACACCTGGTGTAGATGGCAAAAGCTTAGACGGAATGAGTGAAAAACGTATCAATGCGCTTATAGAAAGTCTCAAAGATTTCAGCTATCAGCCAAACCCTGCAAGGCGTGTGTACATTGAAAAGAAAAATAGCACAAAGAAACGCCCGCTAGGAATACCATCAACAGAAGACAAATTGGTACAAGAAGTGGTCAAAATGATTCTTGAGAGCATATATGAGCCTAACTTTTCAGATTATTCTCATGGATTCAGACCTAACAGAAGCTGTCACTCTGCTTTACAGCAGATACAAAATCAGTTCACCGGAATCACTTGGTTCGTAGAAGGTGATATACATGCATGCTTCGACAGCTTCGACCATCATGTGCTAGTAAACATTCTGAGGGAGAGAATAGAGGATGAAAACTTCTTGGCTCTCATATGGAAAATGCTGAAAGCTGGATATATGGAGCAATGGGTGTACAATTGTACATTTTCAGGAACACCCCAAGGTTCAGGCGTGAGCCCTATGTTAGCAAATATCTATCTGTCAAAATTGGATGAGTTTGCAGAACGTCTAAAGAAAGAATTTAGCAAGGGCAAATCAAAGGATAACCTTGAATACTCACGAGCCGCAAGCAAGCTGTACTACATCAGAAGAAGAAACCGAGCAAACTGGGACAGTTGGAATGAGCAACAAAGAAAAGAAGCTCTGCGTCTGCAAAAAGATGCCATTAGCTATAAGCACAGCTTACCAAGTAAGCGAGCAAATAATGAAGACTACAAAAGTTTGGTCTACTGTAGATATGCGGATGATTTCTTAATAGGAGTCATTGGTTCATTCGAGGATGCCTCTGAAATAAAAGATAAATTCAGAGTATTTCTCGAGGATACTCTGCATCTTGAGATGTCCGAAGAAAAGACCAAAATCACGCATAGTCAAGATAAAGCCAGATTCCTAGGCTACGACATTACTACAGCCAAGAATTCAGCACTAATGTATGATTCAAAGCATCAGCTAAGGAAAACTCATACGGGCAGAATCAAATTATACGCTCCAAGGGATAAGTGGCAAGCTAAGCTAATAGAGTATGGTGCACTTAGGATTAGGTATGATGAAAATGGCAAAGAAATATGGGATTCTCACCACAGAGGCAATATGGTTCACATGACCGATGTGGAAATAGTATCACAGGTGAATGCCGAGATTAGAGGTATATATAATTACTATTCGATAGCGGAAAATGCAACAGTCATCAAAAACTTTGCATTCATCTTGGAATATAGCATGTATAAGACCTTTGGACTTAAATATCAAAAGAGCGTTTACAAGATACAGAGAAAATACCGTAGGAATGGAATTTTTATGGTTCCTTATAATACAAAGAAAGGGTTAAAATACTGTGAGTTCTATCATGATGGATTCAAGAAGAAACGCTACGCCTGTAGCTTCGAACCCGACCTCTTACCACAATACGTCAAGTATGATAATCCAAATTATTTGAGAACAAGGATTAAGCTGGGTGTATGTGAACTATGTGGAGAAAACACAGGAGATATATGCATGCATCATGTGAAGTCTTTGAAATCAATCAAAGCGGACAATGAATGGAACACTATTATGTTGGCTAAGCGTCGCAAGACACTTGCAGTTTGTCCAAACTGTTATGCCATGATTACGAAATAACTGAAAGACTATGATAAATGGGAAGCCGTATACATCGAGAGGTGTACGTACGGTTTCGGGGCGAGGCTATGGAAACCTACCTTGGTAACAAGGCAAGGCGCTGTGGTCTTAGCCTACAATTTCCAGAGGTCAGAGATATTGCCGAGTGAAAAAGCCTTTGCCTATAAAATGCGTTTGGAAGCAATGAAAAGGCAGGGACAAAGAACAGATTTAACTTCTACACCACTGGTGGAGAAGTTGGCAGGTAAAGATGCCCTTTCGGTTTCTCGTATTGGAGAAGAAGTAGGGGAAAGTCGTGAACAAATACGCAGGTATATTCGTCTGACAAACCTTGTTCCTGAACTGCTTGAATTTGTTGACGAGGGGCGTATTAAAATGCGTCCTGCCGTAGAACTTTCCTATCTTGACGAAGATTGCCAGCGTGATGTGGTTGACGAAATCGACCTGAATGACGCAACCCCGTCACACGACCAGACAATCCGTATGCGAAAGTTATTCAACGAGGGCAACCTTACAACAGAAGCAATCCACGCTGTTATGTCTGAGGAAAAGCCGAACCAAAAGGAAAAAATCGTGTTGAGGGGCGACAGAGTAAGACAGCTTATCCCGAAAAACATTCCCGTCAGTCAGACGGAGGATTTTGTCTGCAAGGCATTGGAGCATTACAACAAGTTTTTGCGTAACCGTGCAGAGCGTGACAGCAGATAGCCTGTTTTACAGTTCCCCTTTCTCACACTCTAACCCCTTAGTTATACTTCTACCTACCGAAAATGATATATATTATCTCACTTGAATATAACTATCTCAAAGTATATGTCTATCTCTAAGGGGCAATCGCACAGTATGAACGGACTGGAGGTGTATGGTAAAATGAAAAATTAACGAAAAATCCGCATTTGTTTTTCGGCAGGTAAATTCTGTCGTAAGAGAAAATCCACAAAGGCACATCGTAGCGATACGGTGTGTTTTCAATTTTTACAGGAGGAAACGCAATGATAAAGTCAAAATTCAAAAGAGTCACGTCGCTTTTCTTGGCGACCCTTATGTGTGTGACCACTTTTGCAGGCATTGGCTCGACAACAGCATATGCTGCTTCGGGAGAAAAAGCCGATGTTTATATGGTCGATTTCCCTCGTGATGGCGATGCTAATTACGATGGGGTATGGGGACACAGCAATTTGACCTTGAAAAATGGTTGGCATACCGGACGTTCCAATTTTACCAATCTTAAGGCTATTGGCTCATACTCAGGCAATGTTGCTTATTGTATTGAGCCGGGAATTTCGCTCAAGGTCGGTCAGACAATGAATAAGTATGACGAAAATTATTTTAATAACCTTGCAGCCAATGGGGTTATTTCCGGAGATGAAATCCGTCTTTTTGTTGGTCGTATTTTACAGTATGGCTATCGTGGGACAATCTCGACTTCTTGGAGGTCACAGAATGAAGCGGCAGCAAACAGCATTGCACAGGCTTATGCTACACAGCTTCTTATCTGGGAAACTGTTATCGGAGAGCGTGATGCGAACTTCAATCATGTAGCAGCCAGTGGTTGCAGCAATGTGAAAGATGTCATCAATGCAAAGCATCCGCTCCGCAATAAGATTTTCAGTTATTACAACAGTATGGTGCAGAGTGTACAGAACCATGCGACCATACCGAGCTTTTGTAATAAATCGTCCGGTTCGGCAAAGACAATAGAACTTGAGTGGAACGGAAGTAAGTACACAACTACTCTGACAGACTCCAATAATGTGCTGTCTAAATATAATTTCAAGGCAAGTATCAGTGGAGTGAGCTTTTCAGTGAATGGTAACAAACTTACTGTTTCTATGGATACTGCACCGAGTAAGGAATTTACGATTACCGCAACGAAGAAAAATGCAGTACGAAGAGGTGTGGTTGTATGGTCAGAGGGTAAACACGGTCAGAACTCCAGTGTGCAGGATGTTGTCAGCTATGCTCAGGAAGTAAGCGACAGTATCAACGGTTATGTGAAGATGAAAGTCAGCTATGGTTCTTGTCAGATTGTAAAGACCAGTGAGGACGGCAAGGTTGACGGTATCAACTTCACGATTACCGGAAACGGTATCAATCAGACAGTTACAACAGCTAATGGCGGTAAGTTCCAGATTGATAATCTTATGCCGGGTATCTATACTGTAACCGAGCAGGCATACGATAAGTACGAGCCGCAGGAAACACATAGAGTTACTGTTGTAGCAGGACAGATTGCAAAGGTCACTTTCAATAACAAATTGAAGCGTGGCGACCTTCAGGTAGTGAAGTCCTCAGAAGATAACCTTGTTGAAGGTGTGAAGTTCCATCTTTTCGGTACTTCTCTTTCCGGTGATGCTGTTGACCAGTATGCAGTTACAGACAAAAACGGTGTGGCAACTTTCAAAGATGTGCTTATCAGTGGTTCTGAACCATATACACTTGAAGAAGTAGACACAGCTATCCGTTATGTCGTACCGAAAAATCAGACTGTACCAGTGAAGTGGAAAGAAGTAACCACAAGAAACTTCAATAACATTTTGAAGAAATTTACTGTAACAGTCACAAAGAGCGACGCTGAGAAAGGCGAAGCACAGGGCAATGCCAAACTTTCGGGAGCAGTTTACGGTATCTATAAGGGCGAAACGCTTGTAGATAAGTATGTTACTGATGAAAACGGTCAGTTCACTACCAAAGAATATGTTTGTGATACCGACTGGACAATCCGAGAAATCACACCGTCAGAGGGATATTTGCTTGATAAGACTATCCATGAAGTAGGTGCAGACCCGAAACTTTATGAGGTGGAACACAACCTTACTTCCAATGATGTAACCGAGCAGGTAATCAAAGGCAATGTGGCTATCATCAAACATACCGATGACGGAGAAACAAAGATTGAAACACCTGAAAAGGGTGCTTCCTTTGAGATTTATTTGAAATCTGCCGGAAGCTATGACGCAGCCAATAAAGACGAGAGAGATACCATTGTTTGCGATGAAAATGGCTTCGGTCAGACAAAAGATATGCCGTATGGTATTTATACCGTACACCAGACTTCTGGTTGGGAAGGCAGAGAGATGATGGATGATTTTGATGTGTTCATTTCACAGAACGCACAGACTTATCGTTATCTCATCAATAACCGTAACTTCGAGAGCTTTGTCAATGTAGTTAAGGTGGACGCAGAAAGCGGAAAGAGTATTCCGTATGCAGGAGCAGGATTTAAGATTTACGACCCGCAGGGTAATCAGGTCAAAATGACCTTTACTTATCCGACACCGACCACGATTGATGTGTTCTATACCGACGCAAATGGTTCTCTTGTAACACCTGAGAAATTAGATTACGGCAAGGGATATTCCATCGTAGAGGTACAAGCTCCATACGGATATGTACTTGATGATACTCCGGTATATTTTGATATTACCGAAGAAAATTCCACAGAGGAAGGCGGCGTAACTGTTGTGAAAGTCAATAAGCCGAATATGGCACAGAAAGGTACTATCACGGTTGAAAAGACCGGAGAAGTATTTAGTGGTGTCAATGTAAGTGGTTCTGAGGACAGTGATGTTATTTATCAGCCTGTTTATGAAGTGGCAGGACTTGAGGGTGCAGTTTATGAAGTCCGTGCTGCGGAAGATATTAGCACACCGGACGGTACACTCCGCTATTCAAAGGGCGAAGTGGTAGATACTATCACAACAAGCTCCGATGGATTTGTTAAGAGCAAAGAACTTTATCTCGGAAAATACGAGGTCAAGGAAATTACCGCACCTTATGGAATGGTAATCAGTGGCGAAACACATACGGTTGAGCTTACTTATGCAGGTCAGAATATCTCTGTTACCGAAACTTCCACATCATTCTATAACGAAAGACAGAAAGTTCAGGTAAGCCTTGCAAAAGCCATTGAAAAGGATAAGACATTTGGTATTGGCGACAACGGAGAAATCAAAAATATCAGCTTTGGTCTTTATGCCGCAGAAGATATTGTATCTGCAAGCGGTACCGTTATTCCGGCTGATGGACTGATTGAGATTGTCAGCGTAAATGAAAATGGAACTGCTGTTATGAAGTCAGACCTTCCGTTTGGCAAATACTATGTCAAAGAGATTGCAACCGATGAGCATTATATTCTCTCTGATACGAAGTATCCGGTTGTATTTGAATACGCAGGTCAGGATACCGCAACGGTTGAAATCAAAGTGAATGACGGAAAAGAAATCAAGAATGAACTTATCTATGGTTCTGTATCAGGTAAGAAGATTGACGAGAATGGAGAAGCACTTGAGGGTGCTGTTATCGGTATCTTCAAAGCCGAAGAAACAGAATTTACAAAGGATACTGCACTTATGACGACTACCTCTGCAAAAGACGGTAGTTTTTCTTTTGCAAAAGTTCCTTATGGCAAATGGATTGTAAGAGAAATCGAGCAGCCAAAGGGATTTGTTCTTGATGAAAAAGCGTATGAGGTCAATATCAGCAAAGCCGAGCAGGTAGTTGAAATTGAGATTGTCAATGAGTATGTTCACGGCAATATCAGACTCACGAAGGTGGACGCTGAATATCCGGATAACAAACTTACGGGTGCAACCTTTGAGGTATATAAGGACACCAATGAGAACGGAAAGATTGATGATGGCGATGAACTTATCGGAAATCTTGAAGAAACCGAAACCGGAATTTATGAGATGAAAGAGCTGCTTTACGGAAAATATATTGTCCGTGAAACAAAAGCACCGGAGGGCTTCCTGCTTGATAAGGGAGAATACTCTGTTTTCATTGAGAAAGACGAAACAACTTATTCCGTTGAGAATAAGGCTGGTGTTGGATTTATCAATGAAGCTATGCGTGGAACACTGAAAATCGTCAAGACATCTTCAGACGGTAAGGTCAAAGGTTTTGCGTTCAGAGTAACCGGAGCAAACGGGTATGATATGACATTTGAAACAGATAAGAACGGCGAAATTGTGATTGAGGGACTTCGTATTGGCGAATATACCGTATCCGAAGTGGCAAACAATGCCTCTGCCGCATATATCACACCTGCCGACCAGAATGTTACTATCAAACTTGATGAAACAGCCGTTGTAAAAATGCACAATGAGTTGAGGGATACTCCGAAAACAGGAGATGATACCAATATGAAACTTTGGTATGTCCTTGCCGGACTTTCTGCTGTCGGTATCGCCGTAACTTCTGTTGTTGCACACAAAAAGAAGAAAAAGGAGGGTAACGAGTAATGGAAGCAAAGACAATTATCGCTATCGCATTAGTCGCCGTTATTGTCGGCGGCTTTATCTTTCTTCAGGTTAAAAACCGTAAGAAGTAAGTAACAAGCGAACATTAACCAGTCGGGGCAGAGCGTAAAAAACTCTGTCCCTTTAATTTTTTGGAGGAACATTATGAAACAACAGAAAACGGTGGAGAGCCGAGTGCTTGAAATCTTAAAGGAATGCCCGATGTCGAGGTATGATGATATGCTTCTCATTCTGCATTATTACAATCGGTACGGATATATACCTGCCGGAAATCTTCCGCTTGAGGATATTGTATTTAATTACCGAGCATACGGACTTCCTTGTTTTGAAACCATACGCAGGGCAAGGCAGAGAGTACAGTCCCTTTTTCCTGAGTATTCACGTAATCCGCAGAAAGAAGAACAGAGCGGCAGTATTTCTATTGTAATCAACATTAGCTAAGGAGGTATTTTCGTGAAAGACAAAGCAACTTTTCAGAATAAGGTCAAGGTGCTGAATAAACTCTTTGACTCCGGTTGTGATACGGAGAAAAAGTTGCAGCAGCTTGATATGGAAGCAATCCTGAAAATCCCGAATATCACGATTCCTGATATGGGTGTGATTATGGAGCTTCAGAAGAATACAAAGTCCGGTAAACTCTTTTCGTATTTGGGCGGCGGTTCTGATGAAGCAACAAAAATGAGAGGTAAGGAAAATGAAGCAACAGGAGAATAGAGCAGAGCCGCAGGAAAAGCAAATTCGATTTATAGACAGTCATTACAATTTGAAATTCTATATTCCCGATGGAGGGAAAATCAGGATTACTTTTCGTGATGGACACACAGCAGACAGAGTGTGCAAGTATATTGATGACTACCATTTGTATGTCGGAAATTGCTGCTATCATATATGCGAGTTTGCTGAAAAAATGGAGCTTAGTGGAAGTAAAGTTGAACCTGTCAATCAATCCGAACCGTCAAAAAACAAGACCAGAAACAGAGAAAAACAGCGATAAGGAGGTGCAAGAGTAATGGCACGAAAATATGACCTTATTTCTGAGCTTTACAACCGCACCTGCAAAACGGTTGTGTCAAATCCTCAGAACTGGCAGGCATTCTTGGCTTCGGCTTGCCGAAATTATAAGTTACGTTATGACGAACAGCTACTTGTATATGCACAGCGACCTGATGCAACAGCGGTTCTTGAGATAGAGCAGTGGAACAAAATTTTTGGCAGATGGGTCAACCGAGGTGCAAGAGGTATTGCTGTTTTTGCTGATGAAAACCGTTCACGGCAAAGACTGACACATTACTTTGATATTTCAGATACTCACGAAAGCAGATATTCAAGAACAGTCCCGATTTGGGATATGCGTCAGGAATACGAAGCTGATGTGATTGAAACATTGGAAAGCACTTTCGGAGAGATTGAGAATAAGAGCAGTCTTGCCGAAGCAATTATGGGAGCAGCAAGAAATGCGGCAGAGGATAATATCCCTGATTATCTGCAAGACCTTTACTATGCAACCGAGGGCAGTTCCTTTGAGGAAGTGGAAGAGGATATTGTGGCTTTCATTTATAAAAATGTCGTGACAAATAGTGTGGCATATATGATGATGTCAAGGCTTGGCGTTGATACGGACGGTTATTTTGAACTTGATGATTTCAGAGATGTTACTAACTTCAATACGCAGGAAACACTCAATGCACTTGGATTTGCTACCAGTGATATTGCAGAAATGGGATTGACGGAAATATCTAAAACAATTACTGCACTCAACCGTCAAAATCGCATAATTGTCGGTCAGGACAGAAATGAATACAATAAGGTTGAAAATAACGACGAAAGGAGTTTGGACAATGAACGAACTGACCTACACGATGGTGGGCGATTACAGCCTTCCGAACCTGAAACTTCCACAGCAGCCGGAAGTGACGTTGGGCAGATACGCTCAGATGAGGAGAGAGTTTCTGAAGGAACATCACAGAGTCCTTTACTACAATCTCCTGACGAGGGGCGAACTGACACAGCACTTGGCGGAAGTGGAACAGAGAGCCAGCAAGATGGAGGAAACAATCCTGAGCCAGATGGCACAGAAAGAGGGAGTGACCGAACAGATGAAAGCGGAGGATATGATGAAATGGGTTCGTCTGATGAACTCCCTTCGCAGCTCGGCACAGGAAATCGTGAAAGCGGAAGTGATATTCGCTTAGAGTATTACGACAGAACGCACGAGGATAAAAGCCTTCCGTTCTTTGGACGTGATGAAGTAATCAATGAAATTCTCAGAACGACACCACATTTGTCGGCAAGTCTGGAAGAAATCAAAGATTATTATGAACGTAATCCTGATAACAAAGACCGCACAGAGTATATAAAGAGTATTTTCAATAATGATTATACCGAACTTACTTTAGAGGATGGAAGGACAGTAGGGTACAAGACCTTTGAAAACGTTCTGCATTTGTGGGAGGGCAAATACGACAGCAGAACCGCACAGAGCTTTTATGATTGGGCTGTTATTGCTCGACATTTTGAAGCTATGCGATTACTGGGAGAATTAAGTGACAGCATAAAACCATTACCGTCAATGGACGGTCAGATGACATTCATATTAGACGGTCGGGCAGAGGAAAAGAAAACCTCTGCCTTTACTTTTTCTCAGGAGATTATCGACGCTGTTCTTGCGAATGGAAGCGGATTTTCTGAGGGAAAAATGCGTATCTATGAACAGTTTGAAAAAAGCCTTTCTGCAAAAGAAAATGCCGACTTCTTGAAAAATGAATACGGTTGGGGCGGTTCTTATCCCGTCATAATCGGGGCAGGCATTGATGAGAGCCACGATGGAAAAGGTATTACGATTACGAAAGGCATCGGTAAAGAAAATCCACATATCACACTTTCGTGGTCGCAGGTGGAGAAGCGTATCGGGGAACTTATCCGAATGGACAGATACTTAAATCCAAAGGAAAAAGAACGTTATCCTCAGTGGCTTGAAAGTCAAGAGGAACGCAGAGCCAAAATCGAGGAAATGAAAAGAAATCGTGAGATACTCTCTAATGCACCACCGGAGCAGGAGGTCGAACCAGCCGAAAAAGAACCTGAAGAAGCAGAACAGCCGCAAGATGTGCAGTATGAATATCATCTTGGCGATAAGGTGTATATCGGTGCTTCTGAGTATGAAATCTTATCTGTTGATGATGAGAGAGTAATGCTCTATGACTATGATATGCCACTGTTCAATAAGGAATTTTCACGCACAGAGTTTGACAGAAAAGTGCGAGAGAATCCGATGAATGAGCATTTGATTGTAAAGGAAGAACCTGCCGAAGAAAGAAATGAAAAAGAGCCTGAGCCGTTAGTTCCCGCTTGGGAGCAGAAGAAAAAAGTCAAAGGCTTTGACTTGCACCCTGATGTGCCTATGGCAGACCGTCATACCTTTAATCTCAGAGAAAATGAGGTTGAAACGCTAGGTAAAAAGGAACGCTTCCGCAGAAATATTATGGCGATACAGCTTCTTAAAAAATGTCAGGAAGAAAACAGATTTGCCACTCCTGAAGAACAGATTATCCTATCAAAGTATGTTGGTTGGGGTGGACTTTCAGAAGCCTTTGATGAAAATAATTCAGCGTGGGCAACTGAATATCTGGAACTTTCTTCGGTATTAACACCGGGGGAATATGCTTCGGCAAGGGAAAGCACATTGACTGCGTTCTACACACCGCCCGAAGTTATCACAGCCATTTATAAGGCAATGGAGCAGATGGGCTTTAAGGAAGGCAACTTGTTAGAGCCGTCCTGCGGTATTGGTAATTTCATTGGTATGCTGCCGGACGCAATGCAGGACAGTAAGATTTACGGTGTGGAACTTGATACGATTTCCGCAGGGATTGCACAGCAGCTTTACCAGAAAACAACCATTGCGGCACAAGGATTTGAAGAAACAAATCTGCCGGACAGCTTCTTTGATGGAGTGGTTGGAAATGTACCTTTTGGAGATTTTAAGGTATCGGATAAAAGGTATGACAAGCATAAGTTCCTGATACACGATTACTTTTTTGCCAAGTCCCTTGATAAGTTAAGACCCGGCGGTGTGATGGCTCTTGTAACGAGCAAAGGCACAATGGATAAGGAAACTTTAGCAGTACGAAAGTATATTGCACAGAGAGCAGAGCTTCTTGGAGCAATCCGATTGCCGAATAATACCTTTAAGGGTAATGCAGGAACGGAAGTCGTTTCGGATATTCTTATCCTGCAAAAGCGTGACAGACTGATAGATATTGAGCCGGATTGGGTTCATCTTGATACCGATGAGAACGGAATTAAGATGAACTCTTATTTTGTGCAGCACCCCGAAATGATACTTGGAGAAATGAAAATGGTATCGGGGCGTTTCGGTATGGAAGCAACTTGTGTGCCGTATGAAAATGCAGACCTTGCAGCACAGCTTGATGAAGCAGTAGCAAACATTCACGGAGAAATCACGGAATATGAAACCGAGGAAGAACTGGAGGAGGAAGATAATTCTATTCCGGCAGACCCAACAGTGAGAAACTTTTCCTATACGATGGTGGACGATAAAATCTACTATCGTGAAAATTCCCGTATGACTCCGGTGGAAGTGTCGGCAACCGCAGAGAACCGAATTAAGGGTATGATTGCTATTAGAAATTCCGTCAGAACGCTGATTGAATTGCAGACAGAAGATTACCCTGACAGCGAAATCAAAGCGGAGCAGGAGCGATTAAACAGACTTTATGATACCTTTTCAGGTAAGTACGGACTCATTAACAGCCGTGCAAATACTTCCGCTTTTTCGCAGGACAGTTCATTCTCTTTGCTTTCCGCATTGGAGATAATCGGAGAGGACGGAGAACTGGAGCGTAAGGCTGATATGTTTTCTAAGAGGACAATTAAGCCGCATACTCCGGTTACTTCTGTTGATACGGCAAGCGAAGCATTGGCGGTATCTCTTGGAGAAAAAGCCACGATTGATATGGACTATATGATGGAGCTTTCCGGTAAATCGGAGAATGAAATCTTTGAGGACTTAAAGGGTGTTATCTTCCTAAACCCGCTTTATGAGTATGGAAATTCTTACGAACCGAAGTATCTGATGGCTGATGAATACCTTTCGGGTAATGTCAGGGAAAAGCTGAGGATTGCAAAGAACTCGGCAGAACTCTATCCGGAAGATTATAAGGTCAATGTAGAAGCACTTCAAAAGGTGCAGCCGAAAGACCTGACTGCAAGTGAAATTTCCGTGCGACTTGGTGCAACTTGGCTGCCACCGGACGATGTGCAGGAGTTTATCTTTCATTTGCTTGAAACACCACGCTATGCACAGTGGAATATCAAAGTTCACTTCTCTCCATTTACGAGTGAGTGGAATATTGAGGGCAAATCTTATGACAAAGGAAATGTAAGGGCATATAACACTTACGGAACTTCCCGCATCAATGCCTATAAGATTATCGAGGAAACGCTGAACTTAAAAGATGTGCGTATCTTTGATTATATCGAAGATGATGAGGGAAAGAAAAAGGCTGTCCTGAATAAAAAGGAAACAGCGATTGCTCAGTCGAAGCAGGAAATGATTAAGCAGGAATTTCAGGACTGGATATGGTCTGACCCTGAACGAAGGGAAAGGCTTTGCAAATCCTACAATGAGAAATTCAATAGCGTCAGACCTCGTGAGTATGATGGAAGTCATATCATCTTCAATGGTATGAACCCTGAAATTGAACTCAGGGAACATCAGAAAAATGCGGTTGCTCATATCCTTTACGGAGGAAATACGCTTCTTGCACACGCAGTCGGAGCAGGAAAAACTTTTGAAATGGTAGCGGCAGCACAGGAGTCAAAAAGGCTTGGGCTTTGTAATAAGTCACTGTTTGTTGTACCAAATCACTTGACCGAACAATGGGCGGCTGAGTATTTGCAGCTCTATCCGGCGGCGAATATCCTTGTCGCAACAAAGAAAGATTTTGAAACCAAGAACCGTAAAAAGTTCTGCGGCAGGATTGCAACCGGAGATTATGACGCAGTTATCATCGGACATTCACAGTTTGAGAAAATCCCGATGTCCATTGAAAGACAGAGGGCAATCTTAGAACAGCAGCTTGAGGAGATAACCGGAGGAATTGCAGAACTCAAGCGAAACCGAGGGGAAAACTTCTCCATAAAGCAGCTTGAAAAGTCAAAGAAATCTATCAAGCAGAAACTTGATAAACTCAATGACCAGACGAAAAAAGATGATGTTGTAACCTTTGAGGAACTTGGTGTAGACAGGCTTTTTGTTGATGAAAGCCATTATTACAAGAACCTTTATCTTTATACAAAAATGCGTAATGTGGGCGGTATCGCACAGACGGAAGCACAGAAATCTTCCGACCTCTTTATGAAGTGTCGTTACCTTGACG
>OLPU01001986.1_pt1 | contig 14275 bp, 10 predicted proteins | sample 1673111 | NCBI WGS metagenome assembly OLPU01 (sample SAMEA3136755, study PRJEB25190) | human gut metagenome | reverse complement strand
CATCCATATTGGTTTTATGCATTTAACACTTAATACATATTCTTTGTATGTAATTGGTGTACAATTAGAAAGCTATTTTGGAAAATTAAAATATATAATTATTTTCATAAAAAAATTGCAATAAATAATCGAAAAAGGTTGATAAATTGATAATGATATAGTAAAATAATACTAAATTAACTATAGATTTGTAGTGAAAAACGTGGGGGGATAAAATAGAACAAAGAACAGAAGAAAAAGTAATTGATTTGCAAGAAAAGAGAAAAGTATCTTTAATTGAAAAGATTGGGAAGAAAATACCAGATCCAGTTATAATATTTGCAATATTTTATGTTGTTGTTTTAGCGGCAACTTTCTTCTTAGGAGGAAAAACATTTGATGTTATGAATGGTGATGGAACTTATACAACTCATACTATTTTAAATATGTTTGATGCAGAAAATGTTCAATGGATATTTTCAAATGCATTACTTACTAACTGGTTAGCATATGGTGGAGGGGTACTAGGTACAATTCTAGTTGTTATGCTTGGTGTTGGTTTAGCAGAAGAGTCAGGACTTTTATCTACATTAATAAAAAAGGTTGGATTAAAAGTTTCAGATAAAATGCTTCCAATAGTTTTAGTATTTTTAGGAATCATGAGTAGTATAGCTACTGATGCAGGTTATGTAATTTTAATACCTCTAGCAGGTCTTTTATATGCAGGGTTAAAGAAAAATCCACTTATTGGTATGGCTGCGGCTTTTGCAGGGGTTTCAGCAGGATTCAGTGCTAACTTAATTCCAGCTACACCAATAGATATAATAATTGGTAATAATGCGAAGATATTTGCAGAAGGACAAGGAATTCCTTTTACTAATGCTGCTGGACAAGCTTTAAATCCAGCTACTATGCACTATTACTTCGTAGTTGCATCTACATTTATGTTAGCAGCTATAGGTGCTTTTGTAACTATAAAGATAATTAAGCCAAGACTTGAAAAAGAAAGTTATATAATTCCAGAGGATATGAACTTAGATGACTTTACAGTTAAGCCTGTTGAAAATAAAGCTCTTAAGTTTGCTGGTTTAGGATTTTTAATTGCAGCTGTATGTGTAATAGGATTATATTTTGGTCCTTTAAAGACTTTTATAGATTCAGATGGTTCGAAAGTAACACCATTTATGGATAATATTATATTAATAATAACATTCTTATTCTTTATGCCAGGGGTATTCTATGGTATAAAAGTTGGAAAGTTTAAAACAGCTAATGATGTAGTTAAAGGTATGTCTAAACAAATGGGATCTATGGGATCAGTTCTTGTTTTAACATTCTTCTCATATAACTTCTTAGCATTATTATCTAAGAGTGGACTTGGAACTTATATTACTTACTTAGGTGGTAATTTATTAAAAGCTATGAATTTATCAGAGTATCCAATTCTTTTAATAATAGGATTTATACTTATTACAGCGGTAATAAACTTATTTGTTGGAGGATTAACTTCAAAATGGATGTTACTTGGTCCAATATTCTTACCAATGTTATATCAAGTAAATTCAAATATGACACCAGAAGTTGTAGCTGCAGCTTATAGAGTTGCTGACTCATCAACTAATATAATAACTCCATTAATGTCTTATGCAGGTATAATATTAGTATTTATGAGAAGGTATAAGCCAGAATATACAATTGGTGATATGATAAGATTAATGATGCCTTACTCAGTAAGCTTCTTAATTGGATGGACAATACTTTTACTAGGATTCTTTGCATTTGGAATTCCATTTGGATTCTAGTATTTAAATAATAAGAATAAAACTCCTTTTACAGTGATTTAATGTAAAAGGAGTTTTGTTTTACATTAGTATTTTTATTAAAAAATATAATATAAAAGAAATAGTATGTACTAGAATTCATATAATAGGATTTTTTAGTTTGTTGAATGTAAAATTTTATATTGATATACTAAAAATAAAGAGGTATAAAGTTAAAAGGGGTAGGAGTTAATAAAATGAGAATAGAAACAGATTATCTTATTATTCGTAATTTTGAATTAAAAGATGAGAAAGATTTAAGAGAATATATGCTACAACGAATAGATGCAGAATTTGAAGGATATCCGGATTTTAAAAAAGAGAAATCAAAAGAAGAAATAAAATTTAGAGCCGAAAGTGATGAATTTTTTGCTATTGAACTAAAAGAGACTCATAAGGTTATTGGAAATATATATTTAGGGAAAAGGGAATTTAATAACAGAGAATTAGGATATGTATTAAATGAAAATTATCAAAATAAAGGATATGGTACTCAAGCTAGTAAGGCAATAGTTGAATATGCATTTGAATAAGGAGTACACAGAGTTTATGCAGAATGTGCGCCACAGAACATAGCTTCTTGGAAGGTTATGGAGAAGATTGGATTAAAAAGAGAAGCTTATTTTAGAAAAAATGTTTATTTTCATTTAGATTTAGAAGGAAATCCAATATATTGGGATACGTATGTATATGCAGCATTAAACCCTAATGATAAGTAGTAAAACAGGTAGCCTGTTAATTCATATTAGATATGAGCTAACAGGCTTATATTTATACTTTTTTTAATTTTTTAAATGCATTAGATTTTTCAAGTGCTGTAGCTAAAATTAGGGCAATAACTATACCAACAATTGACTGAATAATATTACTAGGGATTGATGCGATTGCAGCAGGAAATCCATATAGTATAGTTTCAAATAAAGCATAACCTAATACCTGAAATGCACATCCAAGAATACAGCCTATAATCCAAGCGAATTTATTTTTATTAATTAAATTGTGTGCAATTGTGCAAATGATTATAACCATGATAGCTTTAATAAAAAATGTAGGAATTATATATTGCATGTATCCACTCAATAAATCACATAATGCTGCGCCTAAACCAGCTGCTAATGCCCCTTCTTTCTTTCCTAAAATAAAGGCAGATAGGATAACCATGGAATCACCAATATGAGTATATCCATTTAATGATGGAATTTTAATTAAGTATGTTGCTACAAAGACTAATGCAGCCATTATAGCTATTTTTGTAATATCTTTAGTATTAACACTTTTATTTGACATAAAAAAACCTCCACAATAATTTCCATATTAATAAGATACACTAAATAAAATAAACATTCTAATGTATGGGTACAATTATAGATAGTAATATAATAATGTATTTATATTAAGTTTAAGTTATAGTACATGTAAAATGTGATATAATAGTGAAAAAATAAATGCTTAAAGGAGAACATATTATGGATAAAAATAAAAATGTTAGATTAGGGTTAATTGAATTGTGGAAAAATAAGGCTAGAACTTTAGGATATACTCAAAAAGAAGTTGATGAAAGAAATAACCAAAATTTCTTTTCAAAAGAAGAGTATGATATATTAACTGAATTTTATAGAGAATATGAAAAAGGGAATGTAAAGTAAGAAAATATATATTAAATATTTAAGGAAAACTAAGATTTAAACATAATTATTGACTAATTTTAGTTTTCCTTGTAAAATTATAACATGTTTATGGTAATATATTCTATGTAATGGTTTTAATATTGAGAAAAACACCGAAGATATAAAAGTATAAGTTAATTGGAAATGGGATTAAAAAAGAAAGAAGCAGATAAGTTATAGTAATTTTAATTCTAAGGGAATGAGGGGAAAGAATGGACAATAAAAGAAAAGATGAATTAGGAAGTTTATTTGTATTTAATAATAAATATAGTAATAAGGAGTTTGAAAAGGTTACTATACAAGAGCTTGTATTTTTGATTTATACAATAAGGGTTTTTAAAGAAAAGGAAATTTTAAAAAACTATGATTATGATACTAAAATTATAACATTTACTAAAGTTTTAATTAATAAGATTAAATTAACAAAAAAGTTATATATTGCTTATGATAAAAATACTAAATATCCATATTTAGATTTTCAAGGGAGAGCATGGATATTTTCAGAAAAAGAGTTTGCTGATAAAGCAGAAGAATATTTTAATAAAGAAGAAACATTCTTACAGATGAAGGAGTTAATAAACTTAAATGTAATGAATGAATTTGGTAAATTGCATTATTTGGGTATTGAGAAAGTTATAATTGATAATGGGCAATATAACATAGAAATAAATAGGAATGATATATTACCACCACCTGATTATAGTAATATACCAGCAAGAAAAATTCCAGTTATGAATCCAAAGCTTCAATTTGCTATGATATATTTTTTCCAATATGCTTATTCAGGGAAAAATTATAAGAATAAGGCAGAAGTAATTCGTGGGTTAGAAGCAAATATGCTTGAAGAGGTTTTAAGAGCTAAATTTTTATTACCAATAAAATTAGAAAGTGATAATATTGGGATTGATAGCAATGGAGCAAATGTTGTTGAAAAAGGAAGTAAAGTTAATTTTACAGTTATTAAAGATAAAGACAGCTTAAGATGGCTTCCAGCATTTACTGATTGGTATGAATTTAATAAGGCTTTTGATAAAAGTAAACTAAAGAGTAGTATTTGTTCTTTTGAAGATATTTTAACTATTTCTAAAAATCTAGAAGGTATAGTAATTAATTGTAATGGGTTAGCTCTGAAGATTGATGAAAACAATAGAAAAGTAATTATGGAATTTATGGAAAATAAAAAATAAATATTTAAGAAGAATATTAAACTGATTGTGTAAAAGTTTAGAATTTTATACAATCAGTTTTTATTATTTTTAGAGTATATATTTTAGATTAAAAATAATTTATTGACATAAAATAAGATTATATGTAGAATTAAAAACTTTATTATGGTAAAATAAGCAAATTAAAAAGTACCAAAGGAGGAGAAAAATGAAATTAATATTAAGGTATTTAAAAAAATATAAAGGGCTTGTCTTACTGAATTTGGTAGGTGTATTTGGATTTGCATTAGTAGAATTGGGTATACCAACAATAATGGCAGATGTAATAGATAAAGGTATAGCCTATAATGATATAAACTATGTAAAGAAAATGGGATTTGTTATTGTTGTAATATCAATATTAGGTGCTATGGGTAGTATTTTGTTAGGATATACTTCAGCAAATATTTCTACAAAGGTAGTCAGAGATATAAGAAATGATATATTTAAGAAAGCACAGGAATTTTCACATACTGAATATGATAAGTTTGGCATTTCTTCTATGATAACAAGGACTACAAATGATGCATTTCAAGTTATGCAATTTACCAATACAATCCTAAGGATGGCCATGATATGTCCAGTAATGTTTATTTTAAGTTTATTTATGATATTAAAAACAAATGTAAGATTATCATTAATATTAGTAGTAACATTACCACTTATAGTATTAGGTGTATTTTTAATTGCAAAAACATCTCATCCATGGTCACAAAGTCAGCAAAAAAACTTGGATACTTTAAATAGGATTTCAAGAGAAAATTTAACCGGAATAAGAGTTATAAGAGCTTTTGGAAATGATGATTATGAAAGCAAAAGATTTAGTAATGCAAATAATAAATATGCAAGTATTTCAAAAAAATTATTTAAATTGATGTCAGTTGCGCAACCATCATTTTTTTTATTACTGAATTTAGCAATAATAGTATTATTTTGGGTTGCTAGTAAAATGATTAATATTGGTATACTACAAGTTGGACAATTAGTAGCATTTATAGAATATTTATTTCATGCAATGTTTTCGTTAATGCTATTTTCAAATGTATTTGTAATGTATCCTAAGGCTCAAGTTTCAGCAGAAAGAATTGAAGAAGTATTAACTTCCGAAACAATAATAAAAGATCCTGTGCAAGGAGTAACAGAAACAAATAATGAAGGTACATTAGTATTTAATGATGTAACATTTACTTATCCAGATGGAGAGGAGCCTGTAATAAAAAATGTTTCATTTAAAGCTAAGAAGGGGGAAACAATAGCTTTTATAGGAAGTACCGGAAGTGGTAAATCAACTCTTATAAATCTTATACCAAGATTTTATGATGTTACGGGAGGTAGCATAAAAATAGATGGAATAGACGTAAGAGATTTTAAAATTAAATCATTACGTCAGAAAATAGGATTTATAAGGCAAAAAACATTACTATTTACAGGAAGTATTAAAAGTAACATAAAATTTGGTAAACAGGAAGCAAGTCATGATGAAGTAGTAGAAAGTGCTAAAACAGCACAAGCATACGATTTTATCAGCAAAAAAGAATTAAAGTTTGATGAACCAATAGGTGAAGGTGGTTCAAATGTTTCTGGAGGTCAGAAACAAAGGTTATCTATTGCAAGAGCATTAGTTAGAAAGCCTGAAATATATATTTTTGACGATAGTTTTTCAGCCTTAGACTTTAAAACAGATGCAATTTTAAGGGCAGAACTAAAAAAAGAAACAGCTGACGCAATAGTATTAATAGTAGCTCAAAGAATAGGTTCAATAATGGAAGCTGATAAAATTATTGTATTAGATGAAGGTAAAGTAGTTGGATGTGGAAAACATAAAGAACTTTTAAAGAGTTGTTCAGTATATAAAGAAATAGCATTATCACAACTTACAGAGGAGGAATTAGCATAATGGTAAAGATTAAGGATTCAATAAATAAAATTACTCCTTTTGTGAAACCTTATAAAATAGGATTTTTAACAGCAATATTACTTATAATCATAGCAGCAGTATTTACAGCGCTTGCACCAAAAACTGAAGGTTTAGTAATAACTCAGCTTACCAATGATTCCTTTGAATTAATCAAGGGAGTACCAGGAGCAAGTGTAAATTTTAAATATATTACAAAAGTTTTAATATTATTATTAGGTGTATATTTAGGAAATGTATTAGCAACATTTGCAGCAAGTTTCTTATTAACTAATGCTATTCAAAATAGTATGAGAGATTTGAGAGGAGCAGTTCAAGATAAAATAAGAAAGTTACCAGTGAGCTATTTTGATAAAAATAGTTATGGGGATGTTTTAAGTAGGATTACTAATGATATAGATACTATTTCAAATGCACTTCAACAAAGTTTAAGTCAAGTTGTAAATTCTATACTGTCAGTAGTTTTAGCATTAGTAATGATGTATTCAATAAATATCAAGCTGGCATTAATAGCAACGATTATAATCCCACTAAGTTTTATAGTATCAAAGGTGGTAGTAAGTAAATCTCAAGGATATTTTAAGAAGCAACAAGATGCATTAGGTAAATTAAATGGAACAGTACAAGAAATGTATACTGGATTTAATGAAATTAAATTATATGGGAAAGAAGAGGATGCAATAGAAGAGTTTATCACTATAAATGGTGAACTTCAAGTTGCTGGATTTAAAGCTCAATTTATCTCAAGTACTATGGGGCCACTAGTATCTTTAATTTGTTACCTTGGGATAGCTGCTATTGGTATACTTGGAGCTGTTATTTCGATTGCTGGAGGAATTACTGTTGGTAATCTTCAAGCATTTATAAGGTATATATGGCAAATAAATCAACCTTTATCTCAAGTAACTCAACTATCATCAGCAATTCAATCAGCATTTGCTGCTGTTGATAGAGTATTTGAATTTTTACAGGAGGAAGAAGAAATACAAGATAAAGGCACTTCAATTAAATTAGATAATCCAAGAGGGGATGTTTCTTTTGAACATGTAAGGTTTGGATATAGTGACGATAAAATTTTAATACATGATTTAAATGCGGAAATTAAAGCAGGCCAGATGGTAGCAATAGTAGGACCTACTGGAGCAGGTAAAACTACATTGATTAATTTATTAATGAGATTTTATGAACTTAATGGTGGAGCTATTAAAATTGATGGAGTAGATACTAGAGATATGAAACGTGAAGATTTACGTAGTATGTTTGGTATGGTACTTCAAGATACTTGGTTATTTAATGGAACAATAGAAGATAATATAAAGTATGGTAGGTTTAATGCTACCAAGGATGATGTTATACTTGCAGCTAAAATAGCTAATGTACATCACTTTATAAAAACTTTACCGGATGGATATGATATGTTTTTAAATGAAGAGGCATCAAACATATCACAAGGAGAAAAACAGTTATTGACTATAGCAAGGGCAATAATATCTGATCCAGCTATTTTAATTTTAGATGAAGCAACAAGTTCTGTTGATACTAGAGTTGAGCTTATGTTACAAAAAGCTATGCAAAATATTATGAAAGGTAGAACAAGCTTTGTGATAGCTCATAGATTATCTACAATTAAGAGTGCTGATTTAATACTAGTAATTAAGGATGGAAATATAATAGAGCAAGGAAATCATGAAGAATTAATGGAAAAAGGTGGGTTCTATAAAGAATTATATAATAGTCAATTTTCCGAAGAGGCAGAATAAGTAACAAATAATAAATTTATATTGGAGATGTTATTCATGAAAGATAAAGAACAAGATAAAGAAGAGTTTTATAAGAAAATACAACAAGAACAAATGTTAATAGATATAGATGAATTTGCTCATAAAATGCTTGAGGGAGAAGAGGAGAATATTCCAGGAAGTAATAAAGGATTAGATTAAAAATATAGTAAAGTACACCTATAAATGAACTGCCCTTTAAAATAAATATAGGGCAGTTCATAAAATTAATTAAAGTATTTGATTTCACTTTTATACAAATCCTAATAATAGACCAATCATATGAATTAAAAAAGAAATAATCCAAGCTATTGCACATTGTATTACTACAATTCCAAGGGCAGCCTTTCTTGAGCCCAGTTCTCTTTTAATACATGCTATTGCAGCAACACAAGGTGTATATAATAATGTAAATATTAAAAATACAAATGCAGTAAAAGGTGTAAATAATGTTGATAAAGCTGATGTATTCCCGCCTAATAAAACTGTTAATGTGCTAACTACACTTTCTTTTGCTGTAAAGCCTGTAATCAATGCTGTGGAAATCCTCCAGTCTCCAAAGCCTAAAGGAATAAATAAAGGAGTTATTAATCCACCAATACTAGCTAACATGCTTCTACCAGAATCTGCTACGACATTAAGTCTAGTATCAAAAGTTTGTAAAAACCATATTATAATAGTTGCTACAAAAATAATTGTAAATGCTTTTGTAATAAAGTCTTTAGCTTTAGTCCAAATTAGTTGCCAAACACTTTTAGGACTAGGAAATCTATAGTTTGGTAGTTCCATTACAAAAGGTATTGGCTCACCTTTAAAGGCACTATTTTTAAGAAGTAGGGCAAATAAAATACCAACTATAATTCCGGAAAAATACAAAATAACCATAACTAACACGCGATATTTATTAAAAAAAGCATAAGTGAACAAAGCATAAATTGGAAGTTTAGCTGAACAACTCATAAAAGGAATTAATAAAATTGTCATTTTGCGATCACGCTCAGATGAAAGTGTCCTTGTTGCCATTATAGCAGGGACAGAACATCCAAAGCCAAGAAGTAAGGGAACAAAACTTCTACCTGAAAGTCCTATTTTTCTTAAAAGTTTATCCATTATAAAAGCAATTCTTGCCATATATCCACTATCTTCCAAAATTGATAAAAAGAAAAACAATACAACTATTATAGGTAAAAAGCTAAGAACGCTTCCAACACCACCAAAAATACCATCAATTACAAGTGATTTTACTGTTGGATTAAGTCCATAAGAGGTTAATGCAGTGTCACAAATATTTGTAAACCAGTTTATTCCATAAGTTAGTAAATCTGAAAATGTAGCACCTATTACATTAAAAGTAAGCCAAAATACAATTGCAATAATAGCAATAAAGGAAGGAAGTGCTGTATACTTTCCAGTAAGTATGTTATCTATTTTTATACTTCGTTTATGAGATTTACTTTCTCGGGCCTTTATAACAGTATTATCGCATACTCTGTTAATAAAGCTAAAGCGCATATCTGCCAGAGCAGCTTGTCTATCCTTTCCAGTTTCATTTTCCATTTCAATTATAATATGATTTAGCATTTGTTTTTCATTAGTATCTAGTTTTAAAGCTTCTAAAATAATGTGATCTCCTTCAACTAGTTTTGTAGCTGCAAATCTTTCTGGGATATGTGCATTTTTAGAGTGATCATCGGTTAAATGTATTATTGCATGAATGCATCTATGGATTGCGGCTTGTTCATCAGAAATTTTTTCATCACAAAAATCTAACCGTCCAGGGCACTCATTGTATCTGGCTACGTGAATAGCATGTTCTATTAGTTCATCAATACCCATATTTTTTGAAGCTGATATTGGGACAACTGGAATTCCAAGAGTTTCTTCCAATAAATTAACTTTAATTGTACCACCATTTTCTTGAACTTCATCCATCATATTTAAGGCAAGAACCATAGGAATATCCATTTCAATTAGTTGCATAGTTAAATAAAGGTTACGTTCAATATTAGTAGCATCCACAATATTTATTATTCCCCTAGGACGATTATTAATAAGAAAATCTCTAGTTACAATTTCTTCATCAGTATAAGGAGAAAGAGAGTATATTCCAGGGAGATCTGTTACTGTAGCTTCAGGATGATTTTTAATAATTCCATCTTTTCTATCAACTGTTACACCAGGGAAATTACCAACGTGTTGATTACTTCCTGTTAACTGATTAAAAAGAGTAGTTTTACCAGAGTTTTGATTTCCTATTAAACCAAAGGTAATAGGTTCACTTTCACGTAATTCATTTCCTTTTTTACGGACATGATAAATGCCCATTTCACCAACTTGCGGATGTGGAATATCGTTAATTCTTTCTTTTAAATCTTCAGTATACTTTGTATCTTGAATGTCTTTAATTTCAATTTTTGCAGCATCCTGTAGTCTTAAGGTTAATTCATAGCCACGTAAGCGTAATTCTATTGGGTCTCCCATAGGTGCTGTTTTTATAAGAGAAACTTTAGTTTCAGGAGTAAGTCCCATATCCAGAAAGTGATTTCTTAATGCTCCTTTGCCTCCAACTTTTACAATAGTAGCAGTTTTTCCAACTTCTAATTCATCTAATGTCATTTTAATCACCTACCTTTAATTACTTAACTAATATAATAATTATTCAAAAAAATAATTTATTTGATTAAAATAAAAATTTTATTAGAAAAAGTTGAATTAAATTTGTTTAAATATACAAAAAATAACTTATTTAATGTATAATTTTACATATATTTACATAAAAATTTTATATAGTTAGGGGTAAAAACATGATTAAAAAAGCTAAGTCTTTTGTAACCCTATCATTAGGTGTTGCTATCACTTCGCAAAATATGATAATTTCATCAGCTGATGAAGTTGCAATTTTATCTGATGATGAGTTTAAAGTCAAAATTAATACAAATGACAATAATAGTAATTCGACTGAAATAAATAAGTTCGATGAATATCAAGTAGATCCAGAAGAGGAAATTACTTATAGTATGGGTGGCTCTTTGGGTAGATCTTTACCCAGTGTAGCTAATTTAGAAACTACAACTTTATCAAATCCTAAATCCATTGGAAGTGGCAAGGTTACAACAGATAATCTGAATGTGAGAAGTGGACCATCTTCTTCAAATAGTTTAATGGGTACACTTAAAATAAATAGTACTGTTGAAATTTTAGGAAGAAATAATAACTGGTACAAAATTGATTATAACGGCAAAGAAGGATATGTATATTCTTCTTATATTAATTTAAATCCTTTAGAAAAAGGTATTGATGTCAGCAAATGGAATGGCAGTATAAATTGGCAAAGTGTTAAAAATTCAGGTGTCGATTATGTAATAATAAGAGCTGGATATGGAAATTCAACTGTTGATAGCCAATTTAAAAACTACATTGAAGGTGCTATAAATGTAGGACTTAAAATAGGTGTTTACTGGTTTAGTTATGCAACTAGTGCTGCACAAGCAAAACTTGAAGCACAAATGTGTTTAAATACCATATCACCTTATAAAAAAAGTATTAATTATCCTGTTTTCTTTGATTTTGAATATGAAAGTGTATCTTATGCTCGTAAAAACGGTGTAACTATAACAAAAAGTTTAGGTACACAAATAGCTAATTCATTCTTAAATACAGTAAAATCACAAGGATACATAAGTGGTATATATACAAATAAAGATTTTAGTAGTCATTATTTTAGTGATGATCTTCTAAATTCTAATAATTTATGGGTTGCTCAATATAATTCTAATAATACTTTTGGAAGGCCATTTTCCATGTGGCAATATTCAGAAAAAGGCTCTGTTCCTGGTATAAAAGGTGCTGTAGATTTAAATTATACTTGTTTAAAAACTTGGAATGCTACAACAAGTAGTGATTCAAATAATACACCATCTATAGATAAACCTTCTACTATTTCAGATAAGGGTACTACTACTGACAATCTTAACTTTAGAAAAAGCGCTTCTACTTCTTCTAGTATTTTAGCTACTATTCCTAAAAATACTTCTATTGAGATTTTAGATAAATCTATCTCTGGTTGGTATAAAGTTAAATATAAAAATCAAACAGGCTATATCTCTAGTAAATATGTAACACTGAATAATAATAACTCTACATCTTCAACTAATAAAAATCAAGGTATTACTACTACTAATCTTAACTTTAGAAAAAGTGCTTCTACTTCTTCTTTAGTTTTATATACTATACCTAAAAACACTACCCTAGAGATTTTAGACAAATTGTCATCTGGATGGTATAAAGTTAAATATAAAGGATTAACAGGATATGTTTCTGGAAGTTATGTAAAATAATAATGACCCCTCGGGGTCATTTTTTAAGTTCCACAATAAGTTCTATATGGTAAGTCTGAAGGATCTGGCAATTGTGTATATTCTTTTAATTCTTCTTTGTATTCATATGGATTATTAAGAACAGACAGTAATTCATTCATTACAGTTAAATCACCATTTTCTGCTGACTTTAGAACTTTCTCAACTTTATGATTACGAGGAATTACTACTGGATTTGATTTTTTCATAAGTTCATAAGCTTCATCTATGGACTTATCTTGTCTAGATAATCTTTCTTGCCAGTTTTTGTGCCAATTAGTAAACTCTGCAGTTAAAAACATACCTCTGTCCATATTTTTTCTATAAGTTAATGATACAAAAGTATTTGTATAATCTTCTTTGTATTTTTCCATCATATTTAGTAAATCTTCAATTATAGCTTTATCCATAATTTCTTCATTAAAAAGTCCTAATTTAGATCTCATTATAGAAATCCAATTTTCAAAATACAAATCAGTAAATTTATTTATAACTTTTTGTGCTAAATCTATGGCTCTGTCTATATCTTCGTCAATTAAAGGTAGCAATGTTTCTGCAAATCTACAAATATTCCAAGATGCCATGTTAGGTTGATTTTTATAAGCATACCTTCCATGAACATCTATGGAGCTAAATACTGTATCTGGATCATAAATATCCATAAAAGCACAAGGTCCATAATCAATAGTTTCACCACTTATGGTCATATTATCTGTATTCATAACACCATGAATAAAACCTACACCCATCCATTTTGCTACTAAACTTGCATGAGTTTTTACTATTTCTTCTAATAAATTTAAGTACTTATCTTTATTATTTTTAATATGAGAATAATGTCTATCAATGGCATAGTCAGCTAGTTTTTTAACACTATCTTTTCCTAAAAAGTTAGCTGCATATTCAAAAGTTCCAAATCTAAGATGACTTGTTGCCACGCGAGTTAATATGGCACCTTTTTTCACATATTCTCTATAAACTTTTTCATTTGTTTTTATTACAGCTAAACTTCTAGTCGTTGGTATTCCTAGATTATACATCGCTTCACTAATTATATATTCACGAAGCATGGGCCCTAGTACTGCTCTCCCATCTCCTCCACGTGAATAGGGGGTTCTACCACTTCCCTTCAGTTGAATATCAAATTTATCGCTAGGTTTTCCTGTAATATTCAATAATTCATTTGTTTTTTGTTCACCAATAAGTAGTGCTCTTCCATCTCCTAACATATTAAAATGTCCAAATTGATGACCTCCATAAGCTTGAGCAATATATTCTCCATTTTCAACCTTTTTATTGCCGGCTAAAATCTCTAATCCTTCTTTACTTTTTAATTCTTCACTATTTAATCCTAAAGAATTTCCTAAAGATTTATTAAAAACTATAAGCTCTGGTCTTATTACAGGACTTAAATTTATTTCACTATAAAAGGAATTTGGTAAATCTATATAAGTATTTTCAAATTTAAAATTAAATTTGTCTTTTGTCAAATTTTCTGTCTGTATTTTAAATTTTAACAAAAGATTCTTTGTTATCGGGTACGATTGTCTTAATAG
>OLPU01001978.1_pt1 | contig 14295 bp, 12 predicted proteins | sample 1673111 | NCBI WGS metagenome assembly OLPU01 (sample SAMEA3136755, study PRJEB25190) | human gut metagenome | reverse complement strand
TTCATATTTACTTGCCAAAATGAACAAAAAAATATATAATTTCATTACAAAAATAGTCATGTCTGTTAAAAAATACGCAAAGCCGGAAGCTTTGGAGGACGGGGACAAAAGACCTGGAGGCATCTGGCAAGTAAGGAGGTTAACAAAATGGTAGATCAGTCATATTACAAGAAAGCAGATGAGATTATTGAGCATTATGAGCGGTGTGCTGCCTCATTAATCCCCATCATGCAGGATATCCAGGCGGAGTACCGTTATCTTCCTGGAGAGCTTCTGACGTATGTTGCATCCAAGATTGGAGTTACAGAAGCAAAGGCTTACAGTGTAGCCACTTTCTATGAGAACTTTTCCTTTGAGCCAAAAGGAAAATACGTCATCAAAGTCTGTGATGGAACAGCCTGTCATGTGCGTAAATCCATGCCGGTTAAAGAAGCTCTTATGAAGGAACTTGGACTCAGTAACAAGAAGCATACAACGGATGATATGCTCTTTACGGTAGAAACTGTATCCTGCCTTGGTGCATGCGGATTGGCGCCAACACTTACAGTAAACGACGAAGTACATCCGAAAATGACACCAGAAAAGGCAATCGATCTGTTAAATGAATTGAGAGGTGAGACGGTATGAGTATTGTGAGTAAAGAAGATCTGCTCAACAAGCAGACTGAAGCAAAAAATACCCTGAAATCCTTTACCTGTCGTGTACTTGTCTGTTCCGGTACAGGATGTATTGCTTCCGGCGCACAGAAGATTTACGACGAAATGATGAAATTATGCGAGAATCTGGATTGGGTAAGCGTGGAAATGCAGAAAGATGTTCCGCATGTCGGTGTTGTTAAGACCGGATGCCAGGGACTTTGCGAACTTGGACCTCTTATGAAAATCGAGCCTTACGATTATCAGTATGTGCATGTACAGGTGGAAGACTGTAAGGAAATCGTAGAGCGTACTGTTATGGAAGGTCAGCCGGTAAGCAGACTGTTTTATCGTGATCATGATACTGTCTGTCCACATCCATCTGATATTCCGTTTCTGAATCAGCAGACAAGAATCGTTCTTGAAAACTGTGGAAATATCGATGCAGAATCTATTGATGAATATATTGCAGCCGGCGGATTTCAGGCTATGGCAAAAGCTTTCTTTGATATGTCCCCGCAGGATGTTATCGATGAAGTAACGAAATCCGGACTTCGCGGACGTGGCGGAGCAGGTTTCCCTGCCGGTAAGAAATGGTCACAGGTAGCCCGTCAGAAAGAAAAAGTCCGCTACGTTGTATGTAACGGTGACGAGGGTGACCCGGGTGCATTTATGGATGGCTCCGTAATGGAAGGTGATCCATACAAGATGATCGAAGGTATGGTCATTGCAGCATATGCAGTAGGCGCCGAAAACGGATATATTTATGTACGTGCAGAATATCCGCTTTCCGTAAAACGTCTCCGCATGGCTATTGAGCAGGCGGAAGCGTATGGTCTCCTTGGTGACAATATCCTTGGTTCCGGTATAAATTTCCATTTACATATCAATCGTGGAGCCGGCGCGTTTGTCTGTGGTGAAGGTTCTGCCCTTACCGCATCCATCGAAGGAAAGCGTGGTATGCCGCGTGTAAAACCGCCGCGTACCGTAGAAAAAGGACTCTGGGAAAAACCAACAGTTCTTAATAACGTAGAGACATATGCAAATGTTCCGAAGATCATTCTTCAGGGTGCTGACTGGTTCCGTACCATCGGTACAGAAGGAAGCCCGGGAACAAAGACTTTCTCCCTGACCGGTGCAATCGAAAACACAGGTCTTATCGAAGTTCCGATGGGAACAAGCCTTCGTCATATCATTTATGATATCGGTGGCGGTTTAAAGAGCGGAGCAGCTTTCAAGGGTGTACAGATCGGTGGACCTTCCGGTGGATGTCTGATTGAAGATCAGATCGACCGTCCACTTGATTTTGACTCCGTAAAATCACTGGATGCGATCATGGGTTCCGGTGGACTGGTAGTAATGGACGAAAACACCTGTATGGTAGAAGTTGCCAGATTCTTTATGAACTTTACACAGCGCGAAAGCTGCGGCAAATGTGTTCCATGTCGTGAAGGAACCAAACGTATGCTGGAAATCCTCGAAAGAATCGTAGAAGGAAAGGGCGAAATGTCCGACCTTGATGAACTGGAAGAACTTGCAACTATGGTTCAGAGTATGGCTCTCTGTGGACTTGGAAAGAGTGCACCGCTTCCGGTCATCAGTACTCTGAAACGCTTCCGCGATGAATACGAAGAACATATCCGCGACAAGAAATGCCGTGCAAAAGTCTGCACCGCACTTCGTCAGTTCCATATCAATCCGGAATTCTGTATCGGCTGCGGTAAATGTGCGAAGAACTGTCCGGCAGCGGCAATTTCCGGAAAGATCAAACATCCGTATCATATTGACAATGAGCTTTGTATCAAGTGCGGTACCTGTAAAGATAACTGTAACTTTGATGCAATTTATGTGGAAGCATAGGAAGGGGGCTGACTTATGGGTACAATGACAATTGACGGTAGAAAAGTGGAATTTACCGATGAAAAAAATATCCTTACCGTGATCCGTAATGCAGGCATCAACATTCCGACACTGTGCTATCATTCAGAGATTTCCACATTCGGAGCCTGTCGTTTATGTACGGTTGAAGATGACAGAGGCAAAACATTTGCATCCTGTTCCGAACAGCCGAGAGACGGAATGGTAATCTATACCAATACCGGAAGACTGAGAAACTATCGTAAACTGATCGTGGAGCTTCTTCTTGCAGCACACTGCCGTGACTGTACAACCTGTATCAAGAGCGGTGAATGTGTACTTCAGGAACTGGCACATCGTCTCGGCGTAAGAAACATCCGATTCGAAAATACAAGAGAGCAGCATGAACTGGATTTCAGTTCGCCATCCATAGTACGTGATCCGAATAAATGTATTCTTTGCGGCAATTGTGTACGTGCCTGTGAGGAGATTCAGGGAATCGGTGCACTTGGATTTGCATTCCGTGGAACAGAAGCTATGGTTATGCCGGCATTCAACAAAAAAATTGCAGAGACACAGTGCGTAAACTGTGGTCAGTGCCGTGTATTCTGTCCGACTGGTGCGATTTCCATTCATACAAATTCTGACAAAGTCTGGAAGGCTCTGGCAGATCCAGAAATCCGTGTGGTTGCACAGATCGCTCCGGCAGTTCGTGTAGCTGTTGGTGACCATTACGGCCTCCAGAAAGGCAGAAGTGTAATGGGCAAAATCGTCAATGCACTTCACCGTATGGGCTTTGATGAAGTTTATGATACAAGCTTCAGCGCTGACCTTACCATTATGGAAGAATCAGCAGAGTTTCTTGACCGAATTGAAAAAGGAGAAAAACTTCCTCTTCTGACATCCTGTTGTCCTGCATGGGTAAAATTCATCACTGACCAGTATCAGGAATTTATTCCAAATCTTTCTACCTGCCGTTCCCCACAGGGAATGATGTCGGCAGTCATCAAAGAATATTTCCGTGATCCGGAACATGCAGCAGGAAAGAAGACAATCATGGTTTCTGTTATGCCATGTACTGCAAAGAAAGCAGAAGCAGTTCGCCCGAACAGCTATACACACGGAGAGAAAGATACGGATATCGTTATTACGACTACCGAACTGCTTCGTATGATCGATAACTTCGGTCTTGATTTTGCAACACTGGATCCGGAGGCATGTGATATGCCGTTTGGATTTGGTTCCGGCGGTGGTGTAATCTTTGGTGTTACTGGTGGTGTTACAGAGGCAGTTCTCCGTCGCCTGAATCCGGATCATTCCAAGGAGACCATGAATGAAATCGCAGAGTGCGGTGTTCGTGGAGAAGAAGGTATCAAAGAATTCACAGTTCCGTATAAAGGAATTGATGTAAAAGTCTGCGTTGCCAGCGGTCTTGCAAATGCAAGAACCGTTATGGAACGTGTAAAGAACGGCGAAGCCGAGTATCATCTGATTGAGATCATGGCATGTCGTCGTGGATGTATCATGGGTGGTGGTCAGCCGACCAGAGCAGGTGACAGAACCAAGTATGCGAGAGCAAAAGGTCTGTACAATGCAGATAATACCATGATCATCAAGAAGTCCGATGAGAACCCGCTTGTACAGGAACTGTATGCCGGATTGCTCAAAGGCAAGGAGCATGAACTGCTTCATAATGAGTTTTATTGATTTGTAATTTGAGGGTATGATGAGAGTAATGTGATATAACACCGAGGTGAGGGACGTATCACTGAGGTGCAATGAGAAGAGCTGACACGGGATCTGTCCCTGCAACCGGCTTGCGTTTCTCGAAATTCTTTCATTCGCCTATTGATAACTGCTTTTGCAAACTCGCGCTGAAGCGCTCAGACAGTGCAACGCAGTTATCGCTGGAACGAAAAAATTTCGGAAGCTGCACCAGGTTACAGGAGACAGATCCCGGTCAGCTTTTTCTAGTTCCTCATGTTTTATGATTGTCATTTCGGCGGTTATATCACATGCTCTCATAGATACCTTCAAGTTCAAATGAATCAAGCATTATGACTCCGGTTCATTAGAGCTCCCGGTAGGGGCGTTCCGCCCCGACCCTGAGCCAACTTCGCATCCAGGCAAATTTTTGACGGATGCGATGGAATTAAATTGTGCGGAGGGGATACCAATTCACAGAAAGAAAGGCAGGCGGTCCGGTGACTCAGCGAGGCTTCCCAGTGGACGACTGTGCCAGCGATGAGTGATTTTGTTCTGTTTGAGCGTTAGCGAGTTAACAAAATTACTCATCTATAGGCGCACGGGAGGACACAGGAAACGAAGCGTGTCACCGGACCGCCTGCCTTTCTTTCGTGATCTGTCAATCCCCTCCCCACAAATTCCTTCATCCACCCTTGCACAAAAATTCCCGATACGATACAATAAAACAAAAAACACGAAGGAGTGCAACCGACATGCGTGAAATACAAGCATCCATGATTACGGACACCATCGAGAGACTTTGCATCGAAGCCAATCAGGTGCTTCCGGATGACATCAAAAAATCCATTCAGGCCTGTCGTTCCTGTGAGGACGGACAGATTGCCTGCGGTATCCTTGACAACATTATCGAAAATTATGAGATTGCCGAGAACGAACAGGTTCCGATCTGCCAGGATACCGGAATGGCCTGCGTTTTCCTTGAAATCGGACAGGACGTACATATTACAGGCGGAGATCTGAGCGAGGCAGTAGACGAAGGAGTACGCCGTGGCTACACCAACGGTTATCTGCGTAAATCCGTTGTCAAAGATCCGGTTCGCAGAGGAAACACCGGCGATAATACACCGGCAATGCTTTATACAGAAATCGTTCCGGGCGAAAACATCAAAATCACCGTTGGTCCGAAAGGCTTCGGAAGTGAAAACATGAGTGCGATCCGCATGTTTAAGCCATCCGCGGGAATCGAAGGAATCAAAGATTTTATCCTCGAAACAGTAGAGACAGCAGGTCCGAACCCATGTCCTCCGATGGTTGTCGGAGTAGGAATCGGCGGTACTTTTGATAAGGCAGCTCTTCTTGCGAAAAAAGCTCTGATGCGTCCGATAGATTCCGAAAACGAAGATCCATATTATGCAGACCTTGAGAAAGAAATGCTGGAAAAAATCAATCAGCTTGGCATCGGACCGCAGGGATTCGGAGGAAGAACAACCGCACTTGGTCTGAACATCGAGACCATGCCGACTCACATTGCCGGCATGCCATGTGCGATCAACATCAGCTGCCATGTGACAAGACACAAAACGGAGGTGATCTGAGAATGGAACGACATATTACACTTCCTCTGACAGAAGAACTTGCAAAAAGCCTTCATGCCGGTGATACCGTTTACCTTACCGGAACCATTTACACATCCCGTGATGCCGGACATAAGAGAATGTGCGAGGCACTTGCCAGAGGAGAAGAACTTCCTTTTGATCCGAAAGATGCAACGATTTATTATGTAGGACCAACCCCTGCCAAACCGGGGCAGGTTATCGGTTCCGCAGGACCGACTACAAGTGGACGAATGGATGCCTATGCACCGACCATGATGTCTGTAGGTGCGCGCGGCATGATCGGAAAAGGTGCCCGCCTTCCGGAAGTTGTAGAAGCAATGAAAAAATATAATGGTGTTTATTTCGGTGCGATCGGCGGAGCAGGCGCGCTTCTTGCCAAATGCATCAAAAAAGCAGAACTGGTGGCTTATGAAGATCTCCAGTCAGAGGCACTTCGCCGCCTTTATGTAGAAGACATGCCACTGGTAGTTATTATTGACTGCGAAGGAAATAATCTTTACGAACAGGGAAGAGAATCATACCTGAAAGAACATGGTACAAAAGAAGCATAAATCTTATGCAAAACATGAATTGGTTGCGCAGATTTATTCTATAAGAAAACAGACAAAATCATAACAGAAGCCCCTTATGCATATATATGTAACAATACATGGGATTGTGTGAGTATATGCAAGGGGGCTTTTTTATGGAAAAATTTCAGGTTTACCGGGATATTCAGGCAAGAACCGGCGGCGATATATACATAGGCGTTGTAGGTCCCGTCCGCACCGGAAAATCCACATTTATCCGCAGATTTATGGAGCTGGTCGCACTGCCGGAGATGGAACCGGCAAAACAGGCAGAGGTACGTGATCAGCTTCCGTTAAGCGGATCCGGAAAACTGATCACGACAGTTGAACCGAAATTCATACCGAAAGAGGCGGTAGAAGTGCCTCTCGGAGATGAGCAGAAAGTCCGCATCCGTCTGATTGACTGCGTTGGATTTCTGGTAAAAGATGCCAGCGGACACATCGAAGAAGGAAAAGAACGAATGGTAAAGACCCCGTGGTTTGAAAAAGCAATTCCGTTTCATGAGGCAGCAGAGACCGGAACACGTAAAGTTATCGAGGAGCATGCAACGATCGGTCTTGTGATTACGACAGATGGCAGTTTCGGAGAATTGCCACGGGAAAACTTTGCAGAGGCTGAGGCAGCGACCATCAATCAGTTAAAAAAACAACGCAAGCCGTTTCTGCTTCTTGTGAATTCTCAGACACCGTACAAAGAAGAAACACAGGAACTTGTCCGCTCCCTGCAGGAAAAATATGGTGTCATCACCATGGCAGCAAACTGTGAACAGCTTCGCAAAGAAGATGTCACCAAAATTCTTTCGAATGTGCTGTATGAATTCCCTGTGACACAAATTCAGTTTTTTGTTCCGAAATGGGTGGAGATGCTTCCGGCAGATCACGAGCTGAAAGCACAGATTCTGGACTGCATTCGCACGAAGATGAAAGAATTTCATCATATCAAAGACATCACCAGAGAATCGGTCAGCCTCGGGATTCCGTGTGTACAGGAAACCATGTTGGAGGAAGTCTGTCTGTCGAGTGGCTGTGTCCGTGTTCGAGTGCAGGTCAAAGACGAATATTATTACAAAATACTCAGTGAAATGAGTGGGATTCAGATGGAAAGTGAATACGATCTGATCCACACGATGAAAGAGCTTGCCGCAATGAAAAAGCAGTATGTAAAGGTGCAGTCAGCACTGGAATCTGTCCGTGACACAGGCTATGGCGTCGTTGTTCCGGAGCTTGATGAAATCCAGATTGAGGATCCGTCCGTGATCCGGCAGGGAAGCAAATTCGGAGTAAAAATCAAGTCAAAAAGTCCATCTGTCCATATGATCAAAGCAGAAATCGAGACGGAGATCGCGCCGATCGTAGGTACAGAGCAGCAGGCAAAAGACCTGATCCAGTACATTGGCGAGAGTGGACAAAGAGGCGAAAGCATCTGGGAAACGAATATTTTCGGCAAATCCATTGAGCAGCTGGTGCAGGATGGCATCCGCAGCAAAATCGCATCCATCGGTGAAGAAAGCCAGTCAAAATTGCAGGATACCATGCAGAAAATTGTCAATGACAGCAAAGGCGGCATGGTCTGTATTATCATCTGAATATTATAAAAAATATAGATATTCTCCATAGTTTATAAAAACACATGATATCATATGAGTAATATGATGCCATGTGTTTTTGCTTACTAAAAAGGCTGGAATGTCGAAAAATGTCGAGAAGATTAAGTGGTTTTAGATATGAAGTTATCGAATCTAAATACATTTTCCTCATCCATCAACTCTTCAAATTTATTCAGATTCAGATCAGAGTGTTCCAACTCGCGTGAGAAGCGATAACAGATGGAAACCATCTCATCAAAAGAAAAACTTCCGCCATTTTTCAGATAAGTTCCGACTGCCAGATCATGGATCATAAAAGTACATACAATCGCCATTTTTACTTTGGCGAAGATATGCCCGTCGTATACAGCACCGCAGAAATATGTGTAAATCCAGTAGAGCAGGAGCTGTTCTTCCTGAATTTCCCAGTCGGGGTATGCTGTGATAAAGGATTTGTAAATATCAGGTTCCTCAGCAAAATCACCGTCATAAAGCGGCACCAGCGTTTCCTCCAGATATTCATGCCAGCCCGGACGAAGGACTTCCATCTGCGGAATTACTGTCTGCCAGATCTGCTTCCTTAATTCCAATGAGGCAGAATCACAATTCCGGAAATTTGAATCAGATGCCATAACATCAGTATCTTTGTTTGTAGTAACACCTTTACCTGCAGTCCAGCTCCGCACTTTAGCCTGAAATTCTGCCGTAAATCCTGACCTTTCATGTCGTGCACGAATATCCTCCCACTGGAAAAGTTCATTTTTATCCAACGCCAGTTGGAAATCATGCGCACATACCAGCAGTTTTTGACAGCGCAACTTCACCGGAACAGATCGATCCTGAATAATGGAAAAAAGATAATCTCTCGTATCCATCAGAGCTGTAAAAAGAAAATAATCAAACTCTTCATAAGTTTCTTCCTTTGAAGGAACTTCCCGTGTCACAAAAGAAATCTTATTCTTGTGTGAAAGAAAAATCCGCGCAGCCTCCGGGCAGGAAAGAGAAAGCGAGTATTCGCGGAGCCCCTCAAATTCCTCAATATGACGCGGATATTTACGGCAGGTATCACAGAGCATATCCGCTCCGGCCTCACTGTAAATATCACAGAGATTTTCTTCATTCAGGAATGCACAGCGATGGTCATACTGGCGAAAAGCCTGTTCTGACCAGTCAATATCATTGTGCAGCCGGTTACGAAAAGGTCCTTTGAGTTTTTGGTACTTTTTCAGACTTTTTTTATCAATCATGATCTGCCAGCCTGCGCAGCATGTATCCGGACAGGATCCGGCAATACAGGAAAATTCTTTATAAAAATCAGGGCGTGTGATCTGCATAGGGTAGTCCTTTCTCATAAAATATAATTCTGCAAAAATATAATCATACTTTTCTATAACAATATTTCTTCTATAAAACAATTCAATCATACTTCCCCTTGCTGTATCTGTCAAATTGGGATATACTGTCAACAACTGAAGCGAAAACGAAAAAGGAGACAGGCAGACTATGGAAAATTTTATTAATCAGTCACCATTTGCACTGGTGCTGGTATTTCTTGTGATTGGATTTGTGTTTCTGATAAAAGGAGCAGACTTCTTTGTAGAGGGCAGTTCCAGTATAGCACGTAAACTAAAAGTCCCGTCTATCATTATCGGACTTACGATCGTAGCAATGGGAACATCCCTGCCGGAAACAGCAGTCAGCGTGACCGCATCTCTGGCACATAATAATGAACTTGCCGTCAGCAACGTGGTCGGCTCGAATATTTTTAACCTGATGTTTGTTGTTGGAATCTGCGCCCTGATCACACCGATCATGGTAAAGAGTGAGACTATCACGAGAGATATTCCACTTTCCATCATCTGCGCCCTGCTTCTGCTCGGACTTGGATATCTGGCAATCGGAGATAAACACAACATGATTCTGGGACACCTCGATGGAGTCATTTTTCTGGTATTGTTTGCTGCCTACATTGTAATTATGATACGCACAGCAATGAAAGCCAGGGCAGAGGGTAAAAAGACAGAAATCGAGAGCATTGAAGAAGCAGAAGAAAACACACAGAAACTTCTTTCCTATCCGAAGAGTATTTTCTGCATTGTAGGAGGCGCAGCAGCAATCGCTTTTGGCGGAGACCTGACAGTAGATGCAGCAAGCCGGATCGCGATTGACCTCGGTATGAGTCAGACACTGGTAGGTCTTACGATCGTTTCCATCGGAACATCCCTTCCGGAGCTTGTTACTTCACTTGTGGCAGCACGTAAAAACGAAATTGACATGGCAGTCGGAAACGCAGTCGGTTCCAATATTTTTAATATCCTGATGGTACTTGGTGTTGCGGCATCCATCAGTCCTGTAGCGCTGATCAGCGTCAATCTGATCGATATTCTGGTGCTTATTGGATTTTCAATCCTTGTTCTGGTTTATGCAACAACGAGCAAAAAAATCACCAGAACAGAAGGCGCGTCCATGGCGTGTCTGTATCTGATCTATACCATCTATATCATACTCAGGTAAAAGCCATCCGGTGAAACCGGGTTGAACATCTGCCGGTTTTGTGTTATCATGGACGAAAATTTGATTTTTGTATAATTATGTTTATTTTTTACATTATATTGTAAGCTGCATATATTAAGCAAAAGAGAAGAGGAGAAATATTTATGTGTGGAATCGTAGGTTTTACAGGAAACCATCAGGCAGCACCGATCCTTCTGGATGGACTGTCCAAGCTTGAATACCGTGGATATGATTCAGCCGGAATCGCTATTCGCAGCGGAGAAGGCAAGACAGAAGTCATCAAGGCAAAGGGGCGTCTGAAAGTACTTGCAGAAAAAACAAACGGCGGAGAATCTGTTCCGGGAACCTGTGGAATCGGACATACCCGCTGGGCAACACATGGAGAACCGTCCGAAAACAATGCACATCCGCATGTGAGCGATGACGGAAACGTAGTTGCCGTACACAATGGTATTATCGAGAATTATCAGGAATTGAAAGATAAACTGCTCCGCAAAGGATACACTTTCTATTCAGAGACAGACACAGAAGTTGCCGTCAAGCTGGTAGATTACTATTACAAAAAATACGAAGGAACTCCGGTCGATGCAATCAACCATGCAATGGTTCGTATCCGTGGTTCCTACGCACTTGCAATTATGTTTAAAGACTATCCGGAAGAACTTTATGTGGCACGTAAAGACAGCCCGATGATCCTTGGTGTAGCCGATGGAGAATCCTATGTGGCATCCGACGTTCCGGCGATTCTGAAATACACAAGAAATGTTTACTATATCGGCAATCTGGAGATGGCTCGCGTCCGCAAGGGTGAGATCACTTTCTACAATCTTGATGGCGAAGAAATCCAGAAAGAAATGAAGACGATCGAATGGGATGCAGAAGCAGCCGAAAAAGCCGGATTCGAGCATTTCATGATGAAAGAAATCCATGAGCAGCCAAAAGCAGTCAGAGACACACTTAATTCCGTACTCAAAGACGAACAGATCGATCTTTCTGAAATCGGACTTTCCGACGAAGAAATTCAGGAGATCAGCCAGGTGTATATCATTGCCTGCGGTTCCGCTTACCACGTAGGCATGGCATCACAGTATGTATTTGAAGATATGGTGCGTGTACCGGTACGTGTAGAGCTTGCATCTGAGTTCCGTTACCGCAACCCGATTCTGGATCAGAAAGCACTGGCAGTGATCATCAGCCAGTCAGGTGAGACTGCAGACAGCCTTGCGGCACTGCGCCTTTGCAAAAATGAAGGTATCCGCACAATGGGTATCGTAAACGTAGTCGGTTCCTCTATTGCGCGTGAAGCAGACAATGTATTCTACACACTTGCAGGTCCGGAGATTTCCGTTGCAACTACGAAGGCATACAGTACACAGCTGATCGCAGCATATGTACTGGCAATCCAGTTCGCAAAAGTAAAAGGTACAATTTCCGAAGAACAGTACAGCACATATATCAAAGAACTTGAGACTCTGCCGGATAAAATCCAGCGAATCATTGATGACAAAGAACGCCTGCAGTGGTTTGCATCCAAACAGGCCAACTCAAAAGACGTGTTCTTCATCGGCCGTGGTATTGATTATGCAATCAGCATGGAAGGCAGCCTGAAGATGAAAGAAATCAGCTACATCCATTCTGAGGCGTATGCAGCAGGTGAGCTGAAACACGGAACCATCTCCCTTATTGAGGATGGTACACTGGTTATCGGTGTGCTGACACAGCCGGCTCTTTATGAAAAAACAGTCAGCAACATGGTAGAGTGCAAGAGCCGTGGTGCATATCTGATGGGACTGACCACATTTGGCAATTACAATATTGAGGACACTGCAGACTTTACCGTATATATTCCGAAGACAGATCCGCATTTTGCAACGTCCCTTGCGGTAATCCCACTGCAGCTTCTGGGTTACTTTGTCAGCGTTGCAAAAGGTCTTGACGTTGATAAGCCGAGAAACCTTGCAAAGAGCGTTACTGTAGAATAATTTTTCAGCAGAAATAAAATAATAAAATGCATCACCTGAGAATGATTTCTGAGAGGTCAGACAAGGGTGGTGCTTTTTTCGTTAAATTAAAATTGTTTTGAAAAAGGGAGTAAATGTGATTATTTTAAAAAGATGACAACTATGGGAATGTTGTGGTAAAATACAGACATCAGAGAATTACGAGGAGAAAAGAAAGGGGCTCTTATGCCAAAAATATCAATCGTTACTCCGGCTTATAACTGTGAAAAATATTTAGAAGAGGCAGTAAACAGTGTTCTTGCACAGAGTTTCGAAGACTGGGAACTGCTGATCATTGATGACTGTTCAAAGGATGCAACCTGGCTGCGGATGCAGACACTTGCAAAGAAAGATAACAGAATACGAATTTTTCAGAATCAGCACAATTCGGATCAATCCCAACTATTATATTTTTTCTCCATATTTCTCTGCTATCACATTTAGCATTGTCTTATTTTCTTCATTTAAATTTATTTCATGTATTCTTTTTCCTGTATCATGTTTCAGTGTCATATATTCCTGTGTAAATGATAATGTTATAAATTCAACATTTTCAAAGTCAAGTATAACTTCTAATTCACTTGAGTTATTTATCTTTTTAAACAAATCTGGAGCCATATTCACACTATTTAAAGAACTTTTATACTCATCATATAATTTTATAATCATAAAAATAATCCCTCCTTTATTTTTTATACACATAAGGATTTGAAAATTGCAATTCACTCTGATCCATAATTTGTGGAACCCTATTCGGTTTTAATCGTAATGTAATTAAGGTTCCAGTTATAACTCCACCTAAATTATATTCATATTCTCCTCTAGAATTAATATATAAATAGCCATTTCTAGAAGCTAATAATACTTCTCCCCCATTTTCAGTAATTACTTTTTTAATCACAGAACGTATACCATTACCTCTTTGATGAATAGGATCATCAGGTATTGAGTCTTTAGCTGTGGAGTTATGGGATAATGCTAATTCGATTGCATGACAATCATCTTCATAGTATGTACCATGTTCCGTGTAACTTCCAGGAATACTCTTCCCTGCATCATATATGCATAAATCCATCATATTTAATTGAGGATACACTTGTGCATAATTAATTCCAACATCAATGTTTTCATTATATGCATGTTCATAAATATTGTTCGTTAGTTCTTCTACAATATATGTTTGAAACCATTGCCATCCATATATGTTGTTGATTTTTTTAATAAAATTTAAGTTGGATTCTTCTCGTTTTCTATTTTTTTCAGTTAATGGTAAATTCATTAGGCATTTATTTGTATCATTGAGAAATGTTGTTGAATTAGTATTTTTTTGTTCTAATACTCGTAAAATGTAATCATGTGTTTTGTTAGATGCTTTGATTTGTTTATTATTCTTTTCCACATGATGAATTAAGGGAATTAGTGTTGTTGGTGCTAAGAATGTTTCATTTTGTGTATTAATAAGTTTTTCATTATTATGTTTATTCATGATATGGATTAGTTTCTCATAATCATCTTTTAAAGTTTTATAGTTCATATTTATCATATCTTATTCTTGTTATTATGTGTGTGTTCTCTTGTTTATTATGTATTTCATGTCAGAGTATTTAAACCCTAATAAAACAGGACATACCCCCAATACAAAGTAAGAACACTGAAAAGTAAAACTATAAAGTAAAAATAAAAAGTACAAAATAAAAAGTAGAAAAAAAATAAACTAGAAAAATAAGGAGTTATAATTAGAAAAAGAATATTAAAAAAATAAAAAGAGAAATTAACTTAAATCATCCTCAATAATCCTTATCTCATCATCA
>OLPU01001974.1_pt1 | contig 14306 bp, 7 predicted proteins | sample 1673111 | NCBI WGS metagenome assembly OLPU01 (sample SAMEA3136755, study PRJEB25190) | human gut metagenome | reverse complement strand
GATTTTGAGCAACGGACGAAGTCGTTGGCGACATGAGCGAAGCGAATTTTTTATTTGTATAATAATAAACTATAATTAGAACTAGCGATTTATACATTTTAATAGGTAATAAAAGTAAGATATAAAAATTTAATGTAAGTCAAAAGTTCTAAAAAGAACAAGAACATTATATTACAGAACAGTATAAGATTATATTAAGGGATATTTTATAGCAATATTATCATAAATTCAAATTGTCATATCTAAATAACATTTCTTATGAAAATTAAATATTCCATATAGTCATAGCAAATAATATTTTACATTAAATGATTTGTATAAAACTCTTTAAGATAGATATATAGCATAAAACATAAATAGCATTTCTAATCTTATACTAACTATGTTAACAATTTAGAATGTATGGAGGGGAATTGACTGTGGGTATAAATGTAACTAGTGAAATAAAACCATTAAAAAAAGTATTACTTCATAGGCCAGGAAAAGAAATAGAAAATTTGACACCAGAATATTTAGAGAGACTTTTATTTGATGACATTCCATTTTTAGAAGTTGCACAAAAAGAACATGATACATTTGCAGATACATTGAGAAATAATGGAGTAGAAGTTATTTATCTACACGAACTAATAACTCAAGTTATAGAAGATGAAAATATAAAGGAAAAATTTATCAAGCAATTTATAGATGAAGCTCAAATAATAAGTAAAGAAATGAAAAAAGTTGTATACGAATATTTAAAAGGATTTGAAAATAATGAAGAGCTGATAAGAAAGACTATGGCAGGTATTAAAAAAAATGAATTACCAGTTTTAAATAAAAAGAGTTTATCTGAGTTAGTAGAAGGAGATTATCCATTTATTGCTGATCCAATGCCAAATTTATATTTTACGAGAGATCCATTTGCAAGTATTGGAAATGGCATTAGTTTAAATAAAATGTATTCTGTTACTAGAAATAGAGAAACTATATATGCAGATTATATCTTCAAATACCACCCAGATTTTAGAGACAAAGTTGAAAGATTTTATGATAGAGATTTTGAGTACCATATAGAAGGTGGAGACATACTTAATCTAACTGAAAATACAATAGCTATAGGTATATCTCAAAGAACGGAAGCGAATGCTATAGAAAAAATAGCTAAGCAAATTTTTTTCCATAGTAAAAATAAAAATATAAATACTATACTGGCATTTAATATACCAAATACAAGAGCATTTATGCATTTAGATACTGTATTTACTCAAATAGATTATGATAAGTTCACTATACATCCAGGAATACAAGGTCCATTACAAGTATTTGAAATAACTAAAGGTGATAAATTAGATGAATTAAACATAAAAGAAGTTAATTCTAAACTAGAAGATATATTAGCAAAGCATATAGGAGTAGAAAAAGTGACCTTAATTCAATGTGGTGGAGGAGATAAAGTTATATCTGATAGAGAACAATGGAATGATGGCTCAAATACACTTTGCATAAAACCAGGTGAAGTTATAGTTTATGCTAGAAACTATGTTACGAATAAAATCTTACAAGAACATGGCATAATAACTCATATTATACCATCAAGTGAATTGTCAAGAGGTCGTGGAGGCCCAAGATGCATGTCTATGCCACTAGAAAGAGAAGTATAAGTAGAAAATAAATGTATTTATAAAAATAAATTAAATTTAGGAGGATTTAAAAATGGGCGTTAATCTAAGGGGTCGTTCTTTTTTAAAGCTATTAGATTTTACAAGTGAGGAAATAAGATATTTATTAGATTTATCTAAAGATTATAAAGCTTTGAAGAGAGCAGGGATAAAGCATAAAAATTTAGAAGGTAAAAATATTGCTATATTATTTGAAAAAGATTCAACAAGAACAAGATGTGCTTTTGAAGTCGGTGCAATGGATTTAGGTATGGGTGTAACATATTTAGGTCCTACTGGTTCTCAAATGGGAAAAAAAGAATCAATAGCAGATACAGCAAGAGTTTTAGGAAGAATGTATGATGGTATAGAATATAGAGGATTTTCTCAAAGTATAGTTGAAGAATTAGCAGATTATGCTGGTGTTCCAGTTTGGAATGGACTAACTGATGAATTTCATCCAACTCAAATTTTAGCAGATTTATTAACTATAGAAGAAAAATTTGGAAAGTTAAAAGGCATAAATTTTGTATATATGGGAGATGCAAGAAACAACATGGGTAACTCTTTAATGGTTGCTTGTGCTAAGATGGGACTAAATTTTACATCATGTGCTCCTAAAGAATTATTTCCATCACAAGAATTAGTATCTAAATGCAAAGAAATAGCAGATAAAAATGGATGTACAATAACTTTGACAGAAGATGTTATGGAAGGAACTAAAAATGCAGATGTAATATATACAGATGTTTGGGTTTCTATGGGAGAGCCTGATGAAGTTTGGGAGGATAGAATAAAACAACTAAAACCATATCAAGTTAATGCAGATATTATGAAAAATGCAAATCCACAGGCAATATTTATGCACTGTTTACCATCATTCCATGATTTAAAAACTAAAATAGGTGCAGAGATGGGTGAAAAATTTGGAATAACTGAAATGGAAGTTACAAATGAAGTATTTGAATCTAAGAAATCAGTTGTATTTGATGAAGCTGAAAATAGAATGCATACTATAAAAGCTGTAATGGCAGCTACTATAGGTCAATAATCTATATATGATATAAATTTAATTTATACCCCCATATTGTTGTTAAAAATATTATGGGGTATTTACTTGTCTAAAAATATAATTTAGAGGTGTAAATTTATGAAAAGATTAGTTATAGCACTTGGTGGAAATGCATTAGGAAACAACCCTCAAGAACAATTAGAACTAGTTAAACACACAGCCAAAACAATAGTTGATCTTTCTAATGAAGGTTATAACATCGTAGTTACACATGGAAATGGGCCTCAAGTAGGGATGATAAACTTAGCCATGGATTTTGCCGCTAATAAAGGAGCTAATACTCCTAGTATGCCATTTGCAGAGTGTGGCTCAATGAGTCAAGGGTATATAGGATATCACTTACAGCAATCTATAGAAAATGAATTAAAATCTAGAAAAATAGATAAAAATGTTGCTACAGTTATTACTCAAGTTATAGTAGATGAAAATGATGAAGCATTTAAATATTTAACAAAACCTGTAGGTATGTTTTACACAAAAGAGGAATCAGAAAAAATAGCAAAAGAAAAGGGATTTACATTTGTAGAGGATGCAGGAAGAGGATATAGAAGAGTAGTTGCATCGCCACAACCTGTCAAAATAGTAGAATTAGATACTATTAAACAATTAGTTGACAGTGGAACTATAGTGATTACTGTTGGAGGTGGAGGGATACCTGTGATAGATAAAGGAGAAGGCATATTACAAGGTGTAGATGCTGTTATAGATAAAGGAGAAGGCATATTACAAGGTGTAGATGCTGTTATAGATAAAGATAAATCAAGTGCAAAATTAGCAAAAGATTTAGAGGCTGATATGCTAGTAATACTGACAGCTGTTGAAAAAGTTTATATAAATTTTAATAAGGATAATCAACAAGGATTAGACTTTATGAATTTGAAAGATGCGTCAAAGTATATAAATGAAGGTCATTTTGCTAAAGGTTCTATGCTACCTAAAATTGAAGCCTGTATAGATTTTGTAAATTCATCTACTAATGGAAAAGCATTAATAACTTCATTAGAAAAAGCAAAAGATGCTATAGATTGGTGCTCTAAATACAATATATTGCCTCCAGATATTATATCAGACATGGATGATCAAAAAATATTATTATGCATTGGTCTATATAACACAGTTAAATTTTTAGCAGAACATATTTAATTTTATGTTCTGCAATTTAACAAAAAATATCTTAAATTATATATTATACAAAATTAAAGGGAGAATTTATTATGATAAATAAAAATGATCTTATTTCTATTATAGTAAAACCTACTAATGCCTGTAATCTACGTTGCAAACACTGTTATCACGCTGGAACAGGTTATGATAATGAACAAATGTCAGACAAAATGCTAGAGAAATTAATTTCTTCAAGCGTGCCACATTTTTCAGGTATACACTATATCTGGCATGGTGGTGAACCTTTAAGTATGCCTCTGACATTTTATAAACGTGCTCTAGAATTAGAACAAAAATATAAACATAACCCTAACCAAAATATTAAAAATAGCATGCAGTCTAACGGAACTTATGTCACTGAAGATGTTGCAAAATTTATTGCAGATAATAACATTTTAATTGGATTTTCATTTGAAGGTCCATACAATGACTTTTTGCGAAGTCATACAAATATGACCTTAAAAGGATATGAAAATTTAAAAAAATATAACATTATCCCTGGTACTATAGCTGTTGTAGGTAAGCATAATATTAATAACTTAATTGATGTTTATGAATATTTCCGCAATAAGAATCAGCCTTTAAAACTTAATACAATATTTGCATCTGGATCTGCTAAAGAAAACGAGGATATTTTATTAACAGATCCAGAATATTATGCAGAAAAAATATGTGAATTATTTGATTTATGGCTATTTGATACTACTACCGGAATCAGTATAAGTCCCTTCTATAGTTATGCACAATCTGTTATATCTGGCAAACCAAAATACTGTACACACAGTAGTTGTCTAAAACATTGGTTAAGTGTACATTCAAACGGTGACATATATCCCTGCGGAAGATATTATCCTGAAGAGTATCGTCTTGGAAATATAATGGACTTTAATGATCTACATGATGTTTTTGAAACAAAAATTTATAAAAATATTATAAATAAAAGTGCCATACGCAAGCAGAAATGCAGAGAACAATGTAACGTATATCATCTTTGTAATGGCGGATGTTTAAATGAATCTATTCTTGCTGGCGGAATAGAAAATATTCCTGAATTTTCTTGTACAGCTTTTAGTATAATCATCAGTCATATCAAAACACGAATGCAGGAAGCAATATCCAGAGGAATAGAATTTGAAAATATATATAACAAATATATAAGAAATATTATAAAAAAAAGATTGGAGATGAATAAAAATGTCAAATAATTTTAACGAATATAATTGTTGGGACGAATGGGATGAAGTGGACTATGGTGATACATGGGACGAATACGATAACTATACGGAATGGGACGAAGATGACAGTCCTGATCATAGTGACTGTTATGGATACGGAGTATATTCTGAATGCAGGGTAGAAGACAGCTATGATGATTCTGATATTCCCCCTTATGTTCCAGGCAAGCAACGCCTTCTTGATATTGCCACAAGTCATTTTCAAGTTGATAATTATATATTTACATATGTTATTTTTGACAAGTCAACTAATGTTATGATTGCTGTTACTAATCAGGAAGAAGCTTTTGCTAAAGTAACCCCTGTCTCAGCTGTAGAAGAAATTAACGGTGAATATTACGTCGATTCTGCTGCAAGTGTAACTTTCACAGAAATGGAAAGAAGTATTGATCGCCTAAGAAAAAAATACTCTGCTGCGGCCGAAGAAGATATACAGTTTATCTCGGCAAACAAAGGTACAAGAGTTATATACAAAGGTGTTTATTCATTTACTTATGCTAATCAAGTTATATGTAATTCTATGGCATATGCACCTTTAGGAGCTACTGAATATCGTCATGACTATATCAAAGTTCAGGATTTAATTGAAGAAGAAACAGGAGCTGGATATACAGTTGACTATAACCCACAAACAAAAGAGACCTTTGCTCGTTCAAAACAAGGTGATTTATATTATGTTTCTGTTGCACAGGATGCTGTTTTCTGCGATGATGAACGATATGTATACTCATCATTTGATGTTCAAATCCAGAAACTTTGCACTGTATCAGAGTGGATTATGATTCACTATAATGTCGCTCAGGCAGATATTTCTGTTTACAGTGACAGAATAGTCTTTACCGAAGAAGGCGGTAAAACATACAAAATTCTAGTAAATGATTTGCCTGATTATATTGTTTATGATTATGATAATTATATTCCTGCAGATGCAACTATTGAAGCTGTTCTTGATTATAAAGATGTACAAGGTGTACCTAAAAACTACTATAGGGTAATTGCACAAATCAAAAGTCTGACAGGCTTAGACGCCACACAGGATGAAAATAATTTCATTATTCTCTGTGGAAAAAGTTTTTATATACCAAATGCTGTTCGCTTTAATGGTTGGATATATGCAGAACGAAAAGATGTTATTTCAGCACTTGAATCTAATTTTGTAGATATAGATAACTATTTCCGCAGTTGTGGATTTTACTATGGAACTGATGATAATGGACACTCATATTCAGCTTCACAGTATAAAGCAAAATCTATGTGGCTTCTAAGTAAACAACTTAATATAACTAACAGAATCCGCGTAAATGATACTTCAGGCGGTAATTATTTTAACCTTACAACTAGTACAAAAAATATTGAAGAAGCAGTCGAATCAGTTTTTGGAAAATCAGCCAGCTATCTCGGAGCAATAGCAATCGAAAGCAATACTGTAAAATCATATATCGAAGACAAGCTATATATCCGAAAAGAACGCCTGTCATCAAACAGCACAAATCTTTTTATAAACGGCAAACCCTATGCCATTTCAACACTGCAGACAAGCTTTAATTCTAGTACTTATTATGATAAGACTAAATTATTATCCGCAGTAAAAAATCTTACACCTACAATATCAATCACAAAAGTTGAAACTATACTTAACAACGGAGAAAATTATGCTTACATTGCAGGAAACCAAGCAAAAATTACATTTACTACGTCCTGCCTTGACCATGTTGCTATTGGAGTTCAGACAGATTCAGAAACAAAGTGGTTTCATAATACTGCGCCGTCAAGTTCTATGAGTATGACTGTAAATCTTTATAAGGAAGGAAAATGTACATTAAAAGTACGTGGCAGAACCACAATAGATCCGGCTGATGTAGGGCTGACGTCTATTCCTCATTCTAAGGACTGTGAGCAAACCCAAGTTATCACCGTTCTTCATTCAATACCTAATAATATGGTATATATTATACCATACGCACAGAAGCAAGGATGTACGGTGACTGATAACAATTCCAATGTTGTTGTAAAATATCAACACAGATTTTATTCTAATCCTGAAACTTGTACATACTATAAATCTCTATCCGGAGAGCAAGCATATAAAAGACAGGTATCGTATACTGCTTCCGGTCTTTATATGAACAAAGAAACATTCCGCATGGATATGGATTTGGACATTATTAATGATTCTCACAATGACCGTGACTGGTATCTTGAAAAACGTATATGGCGTCTATGGTCACAAGGGAAAGTAGCAAGTTTCAGCAGAGAACAAATAGATGCTAACGGGAAAAAATACTTTAATGTAACTATGAACGGTATAACACGCACTATATATAAAGAACCTGCTGACAATGCTTTTTATGCACCACTATACAAAAATACCACTCGTTCCACAATAAGATTAGTAAATAACCACCTTGTTATGCCTGAAAGTCTTATGTATCTCTTATTTTCTGATTTAAGCGATATTGAAACATATATATTAAATCACTACAAAATAACCAATCCGTCAGAAAATTTAAAAGGCCAATTAAATGCAATGACTTTGTATGATAAAAAACTTAATATTGATTGTATCACTCTTGACAAAAAAGGAGATGAAGTACAATTGATGGCAACTGAAGATAATACATCATACATAAACCATGCAACTGTCAATGATATCAATTCTGGAATGATTGAATATCGCAATCGCGAGCTTAAGAATGTATTCGATAGCCTCAGTAAAAAACGTCAGGAATTATTCCACTATAATCCTGTTACAAATACAGTTGATTTTGATGGATTTGAAGTAGATATACCATCATTAACTTTATATCCTATCAATAAAAGCACCCCGACATTAGACGATTATAAAGCAGCTCTATTTGCAACAGAAGCAGATATCAAAAAAGTCGATACATATAGAAGAATTGTAGTTTATGGTGCTGGAATGGGTGGTGTATGTGCAGCTTATAAAGCATACCAATATGCCTGTACAACAGGGTTTGAAAATTTTGAAATTATTCTTATAAATCCTGTACCTGTACCTGAATTGGGCGGTATCGGCACTGTAGGTGGTCAAAATTTCTGGGATGTCCGACACTATATTGATATGGGCCGATTCCCATATCGCGGTAGTGTGGCAAATGTAATGCCTTATGACGGAGGATTAATTCCCGAAAAGGACAGGTATAATACCAAGACTAAAGCGATTGACTTAGAAAATTTGATTTATGATAAAGAAAAAAATCTTGGTGTCAATATAAAGCACCAAATGGATATTTCCGACGTAGAACAAGATATAGATGGAATAATAAAATCTATAACTATATGCAAAATCTATCGCGATTTGCCTAGTGGTATCATAAAGTTTTCAGGCGCTGAAAAAGATAAGGAAATTATAAGCGGAGATATATTTATTGACGCATCAGAAGATGGAAAATTATCTCGTATAACAACAAATGCAACCACTGCCGGACGTTTTGACTATCCAACCCACTGTCTTGACAATAGTGAATTAGGGCAGAACATTGACGCTGCGCATAAAGGTCGTCAGCCTGCAGCTACACTTATGTTCAAACTAAAAGGCATTAAACCAAGTATAGAATTGAATACTGGTGATAATACATATGGCGTATATGAGTGGGATGATAATCCGAGTGACGATAATAAAGATGAACATGATCACCATGCTTGGCAATTCACAGGCGGAGATGATACTTTCTACAACAGAGGTAGATTTAGTGCAGAAAATCCTTCTGAAATGTATTTATTCAATGAAGAGTTCGGTGATAAGTATTTATTAAAATCACTTAATGCAGCCCAGGATGGTCCTGACTCAGATGAATGGTGGATAAATGGATTACTAATCTTTAATGTGGATGGTAGCGCTCACGAGCGCGATAAAAACACTGGTTTTTATCCTAACATTAGAGATGATTATGAAAATACGGATGAAGCTTGGATAAATTCAAGAAAATTCTTGGAAGACAATTCTGAAAGATTACTAATGGTTTATAGACAATTACCTGGTTTTGAAAATGCTGATTTTGTTTGGGAAAAAGATGCTAATGATCAAAGTCATATAACTGTAGGTGATATATTGTATATAAGAGAAACCGTACATACCTCACAAGACAGAGAGTCCATAGGTAATGAAACAGAAAACAACAATTATGCGGTCACACAACATCACTGCCATTATGCCGCTCATCCTGATGAAAAAGATAATCCTAATAATCGTCAATCTATAGGTTTCAATTTTTATGGATCCGATATCCATCCTTTCAAAAAAGATGATTATATAGATGAAAATGATTCTAAAAAATATATTTGCGGTCATTTAAGTTATCAAAAAATCCGCAAAGATATGAATGATCCTAATTATCCTTTAGACATAAACTCTCCAACAGCTCCTGCATTTATACCATACTCAGCTCTTATTACTAAGTATGTAAAAAATCTGCTTATTCCTGGGTATGCCGTATCAGCCTCATCATTTGCTTGGTCAGAAATGAGAGTCTTGCCGAATCAATGTGTCTTAGGTGACGCAGCAGGAATTGCAGCTGTAACTTGCCTTTTATCTGGACGAACTCCATTTGAGTTAAATGATACTGACGAGAATGGCAAATATATTTACATTCAAGATATGCATAATATTTTTGACAAATATTACATTATTTACAAAGACGAGGATCTTTAATTGATTAAGAGCCACCATAAAAACATAAAAAAGCGGTTCAGAGGAACCGCTTTTTTATATATTATCATGAACCGTTATAAAGCGCTTTAAAATACCTAAAATTATATATGTTAGCTTCAGTATCAAAGTTAATTCCAAATGAATTTTCAATCTGAGAATCGGTATTATAATCGTATATCGGAAGCATGGGCTCACCATAGAGCTTTCGAATAGGATAATCAAGTCGAATTAAATTTGGAATATATGTTCCTCCCGACGGTTGACTAAAACGCTTTTCAACATAAGCATTAATACCTGGAAAAACATTGTATACGATACCCCAATCGCCCATAAACAAATAATGATTATTAAAAATACAAGTAAAATCTCCTCCTATGCTAATTACAATACCATTTTCTTTGGATACATTCAGCTTCAAAGCATCAGCAGTGATATTGTCCACATAATGTTCACGATATGTTTTATTAAAAATTGAATATATCGGAACATATAAAATACCATTAACTATTTGTGCAGGTGAAGTTAGAGTATGAAGCATATAAAAATCTTTTTTAAAACCAACTCGATTACTGTTTATTGTAAAACTGATTTCTTTATCTGTTATACCTTCTTCCATATATTTTAACATTGAAGTTATTAGTTCATTTTCACTGTCTTTTGTTAAAAAATCATTTGGTTTTATATAATTATTGTCATCAAAAGCCAATATATTTATATCCAATAAATATGCAAAATACGGTTTTGACCATTCTTGAATCTTGTATGCGTCATAAGAGGGAATGTCATAGTGAACATAATCCGGTATTGTTTCTTTGTATGATTCAAAAATTTGCTCTATATGATTATAGTGACCGTATTTACTTATATAGTAATCAAAAGCCTCCGCATAGTCATACGAACATCCCAAAATTCTTGAAATGAAAAATGCTGCGTCGGTACGAGTGACACCTCTGTATGGATGTAATTTACTTCCGTTTTCATAACTATACTCGTCTATAAGATCTGCCTTAACAAGCAAATTTATGTACTTTTCTAACTTTGTATCTTTTATATCGCTGAATTTTTCAAGATAAGCAATATTTGTGTTTTCTTCATCATCAGTTTTTACATAGTGGTTATAAAAATTACTGTCAAAATCCATATGAGCTGCTTTGATGAGATCTATCATAAAGTCCTGATATGAAACTCTGTCATCAGAGATATCCAGCGACAGTGTTTTGTCAGGTTCACACCATACATAATTCAGAAAGAAATCCGAAATTTCATTATCCTTATTTGCTTCCGTATATATTTCACAGGTACGTTCAATCGGTATAGCCATTGAACCGTCAATATTAAATGCCGGGACTTCTATTCCGTTTATTTTAACCTTAATATCCGTATACAGAACATTTATGTCGGATTTTGTCGGTTCTAAAATAGGTGTTTTTTCTTTTTGCCAATCATAATCCGCATAGGCAATGCCGTCTTCAAATTTTACATCAAAACCGTAGTTCGACAAAGCTGATACTAATACTGCTGTTTCGCCGCCTATATTGTACGCAGGTATTTCATATCCACATATATCCGTTATTATATCTGTCGGATACACCGCGCCTATAACATCACCGACATTTTCTGCGGTGGCAGTAATACCGAATAACATAAATAAAGCGACTAATATAAATATTTTTCGTTTCATTATTATCTCCTTTTTTATCTTAAATATTGTCCTATGATTTATCCCATTATATCATATTGATTGTAAGTATAATATGTATAAAAATCATATGAAAATGTTGAAATAAGTTCTCTGTCTGACAGCGAATATACTTCTACTTCCTTATTCGCTTTATTTACTTTAGTGTAACAAACTTTATTATCACGTTTGATAAGATACACTTTTCTATCAGATTCTAAGAATACCTCACCGTCGGGATTGTATATATAGTATTTCGAACTTCCTTTTTCGTATTTGTACACTGGTGTATATCCGCTAAAGCCCTCAGTATCCAGAAAATCAATAAATTCCTTTGGATATACAGATGTATATAACAGCATATTAAATCCATCGACCGTATAATTCCCCTTAGGAGATACGCACTCGCTGTCTATATTTTCTGCCAATAAATCCTCAATATAGTCATCAGCGGATTTATATTGCTGATTTTCATCCCAATTCAATGAATCAATATGTTCTCTTGTCTGTATATCATATACCTCAATACTATATTCATCGGTTTCACCGAAACAAATTTTATTTTTATATGGCATTACAAATAATTTTTTATCACTTTTATAAATTATTTCTCCGTTGGGATTGTAAATTATGTATTCATCGTTATATTTGACCGGTGTATATCCTTTCAGCGTATCGGTATAAAAATATGTGAAATCCTTACTATATGTTGGACTGTAATACGGAGGTGACTTAATCAAATTCTCACCCTGTACAAAATACTCACCCAACGGCGATTTCGCCTTATCCAAATCAACTCTTATTTGTTGGTTATTACAAGGATATTCATTCTTATCAAGGTAATCACCACCCAAGTATGAATCATTGTGAGATGAGGCAAGCATTTCACCATCATAACTGTAAAGTTTCATATTTGTTATAAAAGAAGCAGGTTCGGATCCAGCTGAACCGAATGTTGTTACCATATAATAATTATCTGCAAACTCAATACGATCAGTTGCTCTTTGACATGTATCTAACGTATCAACCATCAGTTTATAGTCCATATTTCCTGTTTCGGCATTGTATATACCTGTGCATTTATTATTCTTGCTGTAATTTTCACTTTTGTTGTTATGAATATAAAAATACCATTTCCCGCTTTTTTCAAAGAACACAAACGACCTCTCATCATCAGCAATATCTTCCTCAGGACCGTCATATGTAAATATTATTTTACCGTCATTTTTTATCCATTGCTTATCCTCACCGCTAAAAAGTGATAAATCACCGTTAATTTTTACTTCATACACATTGCTTGCGTAGTCACTCACATCAAGATTAAACAACTTTAGCATTGTTATTGCCGACTGCTCCATTGTATAATTTGATTTTGGCGAGAAATTGTTATCACCTACTCCTCGCATTATTCCGAGAGAATCCATTTTACGCACAGATTCCTTTGCCCAATCCGAAACTGTGTCATAATCAGAAAATACAGTATCAAATAAAGCTATGTCCTCTTTTACGCCCATAAATTCCGCTGTATTCGTCAGTATTACTGCCGCCTCCTCACGCGTAATATCGTCATTCGGTGCAAATTCCGTTTCAGAACGTCCATTTATTATTCCCGAATTTGCAAGAAAAGCCACTTCGGCATCATCTGTATCAGCAAACGAACTCTTAACGTTATTCTCACTAATCAGCGATTTTTGTTCAAGCATTTTATATGCCAAATGACAAAAATCAATACGCGATATATTAGCGGTTAAATCTCTGTCCGCAAAGAAATTCGGCAATAATCCCGCCTCATCTGCACTTACTAAACTTTCCTCCGCCCATTGTGAATGACTTGCGCTTACTTCCGCAGAAGCACCTATTCCCGACGCTAAAATCATTGACACACATAACACACCTAAAACAAACTTCTTTTTCATTTTTTCTCCCCCTTTTATTTATCTTTTAGTATATAACAAGTGATTTTAAATCCAAACAATGCTTATTATTGTCATTATCCAAAAATGATACAGATGTACCGTCTTTCGATACACTTAATCCGTTTTCTTCATCTGCAATGTTCAGTTTTCCCCACTCTGTAACGAGTTTATATTGTCTTAACACATTATTAAGGTTAATATATTCCCCACTGTTTTTGAGCATATACAAAGAACTGTTATAACCGTGAGAACTGCTTTGATTTACATACACCAAATATCCGCCGTCATATATCGGATAAGCCTTTTGAACTCTTGCCGCATAAAATTCCTGTCCGTAAGGTGTTTTCATATTATTCAGATTGTCAAGCATTTGATTTGCATTTAAACCCGAACCCGACAAGCTGTAAACATTTAATGTTCTTGTTGCATCATCATAGCTGTGGCTCATAAAATATTTAGATGTGCCGAATTCTTTGTTCGGATTATCTTCTTCAGCCACATTTGCCAAATCTTCTGCAACCGCTACAAGTCGTCCGCCGATATTTTCTGTATCCACATAAACACCGTTTACATATGCGACAATATCCGTTTCATATGTATATCCTGCTATGCCGCCGATAGTGCCTCGTTCAAAATACGGATTAAAGTCCTCCGAAATATCTCCGTCTTTCGTCACGAACAACGTGCGTATGCTGTCATCATATTCAATCGTATAACCGTAATCTCTCAAATCTTCTAAACAAATCATCATTCTGCCGTCAAGCAAATAACCTTTTATTTGCTTACCGTCCAAATAAGTTATAATATCTGTGTTATACAACGTATTTGATATATCCCCAACCGCCGCATAAGCCGCCGCACTTGTTGACAAACACATACAAAGAATTGCCGCACAAAATTTTCTTTTCATAGTTTTTACCCCTCTTTTC
>OLPU01001968.1_pt1 | contig 14339 bp, 15 predicted proteins | sample 1673111 | NCBI WGS metagenome assembly OLPU01 (sample SAMEA3136755, study PRJEB25190) | human gut metagenome | reverse complement strand
GTAATAAACTGGACCTTCCAGCAGGATGTGTATGTATGTTGTGATTTAACTTGAGAGCAAACCAGAAAGTCCAGCTTTATTAATGACTTTTTAAATTATATCATTAATATTTTAAGTGATACAAATGAATAATTGATGAAAAACAATGAGTACCTGCTCTCATGAGTACTGTCTCTTTTGAAGTTTCAAAAGAGTTAGTTATTTATCTAACTACATTATGGACATTATTATTTTATATTATACATATTTTTTAAAAATTTTTTTAGGAGGTTTTATTATGAAGTACACAATAGAAGGATTTTCTCAAAAAGTTGCAAAAGATCTTGGTCTTGATGCTTTGGATTTGATAATACTTAGATGGTTTGTAGATTTTAAAGACTCTGGAAATATGCGCACAGAGTTTATAAATGGCGAAAAATACTACTGGATTCGCCACAAAAAACTAACTGACGAACTTCCAATTTTAAGTATGCAGACAAATGCTTTTTATAGAAGACTTAGAAAAATATGCGAATGTGGCGTTTTGAAAAGAGTCTTATTAAAAGAAAATGGCAGTTATACTTACTATACACTTGGAGAAAATTTTATAAAACTTATATCTACACAAAGTCCTTCACACTCTAAATCATCTAAGAAAACTAAGAAAAAATCTAGTTTAACAAAAGACGAAATATCTTCTCTAATGTCAGATATTGACGCATATGAAAAAAGTGCTGAGCCTTTTGATAAAGTCAATAATTTAAATAATTTAGATGAAGAAAACTTATCTTTAAATACTAGTTCTATATCTTCTGAATTATCACCTTCGTCTTTAGAACAATTGCCTACATCTTCTGAGTCGTCACCTTCGTCTTTAAAACAATTACCTACATCTTTTGAGTCGTCACCTTCGTCTTTAAAACAATTGCCTACATCTTTTGAGCAATCACCTTCGTCTTTAAAACAAACACCTACATCTTTTGAGCAATCACCTTCGTCTTTAGAACAATTACCTACATCTTCTGAGCAATCACCTTCGTCTTTAGAACAATTACCTACATCTTCTGAGCAACCACCTTCGTCTTTAGAACAATCACCTTCGTCTTTAGAGTCTGACCAAATAATTAATCTATCAAATAAATCTATCACATCACAGTACAAAGATGACGTGAGTGCTGAATTTTTACTTTCTGAGCTTATGTGGACTCTGATAAAGAAAAACAACCCAACGTTCAAAGAGCCTAATTTTAACGATTGGTCAAAGGCGTTTGATATTATTTTAAACAAAGACAACCGAAACTTCCAAGAGGTTACGGAGCTTATCAAGTGGATTTATCTAGAAAATGGATTTTGGGGTACTCATATTTTAAACCCTTGGTATTTCAGGGATTGTTATGAAAAGGTTCTAGCTAGAAAAAACTTTGAAACTTCAAAGAAAAACCTGCTTTCACAATGCAGTCTATATTCAAAACAAAGTTTATCTTCAAAACAGTTAAATCAGTATTCAAGCTCGGACTTAAGCGAGTTTGAATATATGTAGTAAATTTAAAATCGAGGTGATTTTTATGAATTTATATGACTTAGATGCGGAAAGAAATATTTTGAGCTGTGTATTTTTAGAAAATGATGTAATTATCGAGGGCAACAGGGTCAACTTGTGCGCGGACGACTTTTTCTACACTCAACATTCAATCATCTACACATATATGAAAAAGCTATACGACACTAATATCGGAATCGATCCGGTGACTTTGAGGGCTGAGCTTGAAAAAAACGACATGCTCGAAAAGGCAGGTGGAATTTCTTATCTTGCTGGGCTGACTGCTCTCATTTCAGTTTCTGACAATGTATCGTTTCACATGAAAATTGTCAAGGATTTGGCGACAAAACGCAGCATAAAGGACCTGCTTTCAAACACTACAAAAGACATCAAAAAGCTAGACAGCAAAGACCTTCTACAGTTTTCTGACGACTTAAAAGCGACACTTTTTGACAGTGGAAATGTAGAGGATTTGATTATAGATGTGTCAACTATTGCCCCTCAAGTTGATGATGTGGGAAGTATCCAAACTGGATTTTCTGCTATTGATTCGGCGACCGGCGGCGGGCTACACTTCGGTACGCTGACTGTTTTGACAGGTAATCCCGGCTCTGGAAAAAGTACATTTTTAAATCAAATTTTGTCTAATGCTATGAGTTTGGGCTTTAATGGATTTTTATATTCTGGTGAACTTTCTTACCAGATGTCGTTGGATTGGTTTTGTAAAACTGTCGCAAATCCAAACCACCTTTCATCTTGTATTAATTCTTTTGGAAGATATACAAAAGTTACGCCAGAAGGTCGCGAGGAAATTTTAAATTGGGCAAAAGACAGGCTGTTTTACTATTCAAAAGACGCCACAGCCGACGAGATAAATTTAGTAAATGCCATTGAGTACGCTGCAATTAAGAAAAATGTAAAACTGTTTATATTAGACAACTTGATGACGCTAGAATGTAGCGGTTCTGACAAATACGAAAAACAAATTATCGCCGTAAAATCACTAAAAAACCTTGCAAAAAAATACGACCTCGTCATAATCCTAGTCGCCCACTCCAACAAAAGCTCACTTTTAAATCGTGAGCCACACGTTTTTGAAATATCAGGAGCAAGCGAAATCCCAAACTTGGCGGACTACGTATTTAAAGCGACTCGCGAAAACAGCGAGCCCGAAACCTACATCCTCCTTCTAAAAAACAGAATCACAGGTATAATAAAGAAAAAACTAAAACTACAATTTGACAGCGATAGAAAGAGATTTTTCACCCAAGGAAAATCAGAACTGCAAAAAGACTACGGCTACTCACCAAAACTAGAACAAGGAAGTTTTTTATAAACACTTAAATTCCTTATCACAAACTCGTTAAATAGAATCACAATCTCCCCAAATTTTACAATAACAAAAGGCGTGATCCCTCACGCCTTTTTATTTAAACTTTATTCTTCAATAAAACTAAATTCTATATAATCTCCGTTTTTTAATTCTATTTCAAAATCATAGTATTTCGTCTCGTTATCGTCTTCTTCTTCTGATCCAATCTTAAATGTCCTTATGGCTCTAAACCCAATTTTGCTCGTGCTGTTTGCGTCTTTTGATAACAACAAAATTTTGTCACCAAATCTCATAATAACGTTACAATCCAGGACCAAGTGTATTGGGTTATCTCTCGAATGATACATCACTGTACATTCTCTGCCTGGACGATTCAAATCAGTTCGATATAATTCCTTATTTTCGAGTGTTTCGACAAAGCGCTCAATCCCCACTTCTTTCACAATCGCCCACCTCCTTATGTTTATATATGATAAAATAAGGAGGTTTATTACTTTGATTGTAGTTTATATTGATTATAAAAATCTTCTAAGCATATCTTGGTGCACAAAGCTCACACATTCGATTCCATATTTTATCTGCTCTACTAATTCTTCGCTGTCGAATGTATCTTCTCCATGAGCATATACAAGTTCGCCCACAACTACATTTTCGCTATTTATATAAAATTTAAATGCTTCGTATTTTTCGTTGTATTCGTTTAGAAATTCCAATAATTCAATCGGATAATCTGAGTTTTTCCCCTTCATAAATCTATAAGTGACTACTGTAAACGGGTTGTCAGAAATCATAAATAGTCTAATTTCACAAGGATATTTCATCCCATATACATCTTGTAGTGTGTAAAGACATAGTCTGTTTTCGTTATTTTCTATTATTTCAAATCTATTTAAAGTTCTCGACTCTTGCAACTCGTGGATTAATATCGGTTTTTTCTCAGCAAAATTCATAATCTCGCCCCCTAAATAAAAAATAATATAAAACTTATAAGATGTCCATTATATCATCTTTGACATTTGATACAATTCCCAAACCATCTTGCAATAGTTCGATAAATTCGTATCCACTAAAGTTATTGCCTGATCCGATATATGCTATTTTCGCCGTTATAAAATTTTGTGGTGTAATGTAGTATTTTATAACTAAGCTGTCGTTGTTGTATTTATGCAACAATCTAAGCACTAAACCTTTCTTTTTGTTGTCTTCTAATTTTGCAATAACATAATTTATTGAATTATAACAACTAGAATTCGGTATTGATATGGATACTTCATAAAAGTCCCCAGCAAACATTCTAACTGATGGTTTTAAACTTAGTCTCAACATCTTGCTGTCGTCTTGTAAAACGTCGAATGCTGAAAATAAGCCAGTTTCTTTGAGAGTCTTTTTAAGTAGTGACTTTCTTCTATAAAACTCCATATTATCATCCCCTTAAAAATCTACTTATTGATTATATTGTAGGTATATTTTTCGTAATTTTCAATAAATTACTTTAATAATTTGTGAAAATAAATTGTTGTAAAAAAAAAGTGCCAATCGAACCGAGAGTTATGTATGTAAAGTCCGATTGGCAAATAGCAAGATTGGAATCTCTTGCTCCTTGATTATGCATAATAATTATGGGCTTATTATATGACCTTCCGAACGGCCATTGCAACAAACAAGGAACAAAATGTCTTTAATTAATTTTATTATGGGTTTTTTGGATTAAAGTTTATGTATTGTATATAAATAAGTATATTTTTATTGTAGACATGTTTTCACTTTTTAAACACATTTTGTAAATTTTTTTTTAAATTTAAAAATCTGCGTTATCTTTCTCTTTTTCTTGGTCTTCGGCATCACTTGCCCCGTCGTCTTCGTCTTCATCTTCGTATCCGTCGTCGTCTTTGTCGTTTATGTCGTCATTGTCTTCGTCTATATTTTCGATTGCATCACTGTTGTCGTCTGAAGAGTTTTGCTTGTCCTTATCGATACATCCATTTATAAATAAACATAAAACTACTCCAAGTACGATAATTATCCTTTTCATAAATAATACCTCCACCTTTATATTTCACTTGTCATTAATAATAGTATTGTTTCCTTTTATAAACTTATTCAGATTTTCTAAACTTATACTTATTTAGTCTTTTTAAACTTATACTTGTTAAGTTTTTCTAAACTTTGTTTATATCATTTTCTATAATACCATAAAATGGAGGTTATTTAAAATAATCCAAATCTCAAGAACTTATCTATATAGGCTTCTTTACAAAACAAAATCTTCAAAAACTCATCATCATCTAGATAGTCCATGCATTTTATCATAAGATAGTCGAACAACTCATTATAAAAATAATCTCTGTTTTCTTTTATATAAGGATCTTTTTTAGAGTGTTTATTGAAAAACTCGACTTTATCTATATTAAATAGCATTTTTTTAAAGTTTTTGTCCTTTTTAAAATCATTTAAATCTTCTTTATAATAATCACAATCTAAAAACATATCTCTTTTCTCTATATTTTCTTGTTTAATAATAAATGTAGCTATTTCATCATAAGAATACTCCTCATCATATGCACTTCTATATAAACTGCTGTATAGAAGGTAAAATTCTTGAAAAATATCCATTTTGTCATCATTATCACTTTTTATCTGCTCTAAGACCAACAAGACTATATCATTTTGGATAAACACCTCGTATTTTCTAAGCATTAAGATATACGACATAAACAAAAATGCATAGCCATATTGCACCGTAAAAAACAGCAATTCATCCCCAGATTCTTTGTAGAGTTGTTTTAGTTCGCTTTGTGAAAAATTCAACCCACTTCTATTAAAACTTTCCACGTCGTATTTGTATATATTAAATACAAGATTAAATACAAAATAATCCCAATCTCTATTTCTAAAATTATTATAAAGCTGGATAAATCCACATCCTTGTGCCTTTTCAAAATATGAATTACCTTCAAATCCATGATTTTTTTTAATAATCTGATTGCATGAATTATCGTAATTTGTCATAATCTTGTCTACTGCGTCTTGGTAAAAATGCCTTTTTGAAATTTTTTCTACTACATCGCGTTTAAATACTTTTTTATGTAAATCGAAATAACTATTTACGTCCCCCGCCAATTTATACATTGAAATCACAATATCAAGCCCCCTTAGAGATAAAAACTCGGGGTTTTGGCGATATTTTTTCCAAAATTTTTCTAGATTCTTATTATTCCAATTTATATTATAACAAATAACAGTTGTCGCATTTGAAATACTTATATAATGTTGTCTAATTTCCTTGGCTAATTTAGCCTCGACAATTTTCTTTTCTTCTATATCTTGTTTGCTGATTTCTGATGGTTGCTTGCTTTTTATTTTTCTTCTTCTAAACCACATACTACGCCCCCTCACAAAAGTCAGTTTACTTACTATTATTATATAATGATTTTATGTAAAATAGGCGTTTTTTCCAAAATAAATAGACCAGAACGATAGTACAATGAAAATCAATATAAATTTAAATTAAAATGAACCACTTAAAAAGTCCCGACAATAATAATCTTTATTCCCCTCGTCTAAAAAGGCAATCTCTTATAATATATAAAAATACCATTATCCCGATTGTAAGACAAAACGCCTCTATATATGTTTTATCCGATATTGTACCGCCTATAAAAGATATAATCGCTATAAATACCCTGATTAGTATACTTTTGTTGGATACTATCTTTCCGTATGGGTGAGTTTTTTTAATCGCAGCATAATTACAGACTAAACTAAGCCCAAACAAAATCCCTACTGTGACATATGATAATAATAAATCTCTTCCATAAATAAATCTATTGTCTAATATCTGTATAAATAGATCAAACAACATAACTCCAGAGAACAACATAAAAATTAAACTCGCTATTTTAAATCCATATGACAAAGTGCTCTTTTTTTGTGTAGGCTCTGCTGCTACTGCATATTCATCATAAGTTAGTTGATTTTTTTGTTTAGGTTGTTTGTTTTTAATTTGTGGTAAATTTTCTGATTTTATCTTGATGTCGTGTTGGTTGTGATGTTCTTGGTTGTGTTTGTCGTGTTTTTGGTCATGCTTTTCGTCGCGTTGGTCGTCGTGTTTTGGCTCTTCTCTTTCTGATTCTAATTTATATTCTCTTTGAGCTTCTTTTTCTCTTTCTGCCTCATCTTCTTTTATCTCAATTTTTATTTCATTATCGCTTTCTTTTTTAAGATTTGAGATAATTTTGCTGTTTAACAGACTTTTTTCTATCTCGTTTTTTATATTTAAAAATCTCTCATCATTATATTTTTCATAAATAAAATTACACTCGTCTATAAGCTCATTTACATCTTCATTTAGCTTCGGTGTTTTAAATGTATCTTTATATATTTTATTTAAATTGTCTAAATAGACTTTGTTTGAGTATGTATCTTTTTGTTTGTATTTTTGGCTAAAATAATTTTCACAATACGAATTTAGAATTTCTTTTTTGTCTTTTAATCCTACATTATCTAAATTGTCCTTTAGATATTTATTTATCTCAGAATTTATAATTTCTGATTTTCTCTTTGCTAAGTCTATCCCAAAGTAGTTAGCGTATTGTTCTATTTGGTTGTTTTTGTCGCCTTTATTTATATCTAATAAATAAAAATAAGTTTCTTCTAGATATGGATTTGAGCCGAGCATTTTCTCTAAAATATTTAGCTTTTCGTCGTTTCTCAACAACTTCGATTCTGATTTTAATTTAAAAAGTAAATCCTGTGCCTCTTTTTTATCATCTGATGTAACTCTATACAAGTCCTTATCTGTCTCGTTTTCTACACAGTCCAAGATTGCCTCATGTATATCTACTACACTGTTTTCAATAGAGTTTAATATATTTTCTCTTACTTCTTCTGAGTTAAAAATTTCTGTTTTTTCCTTGAGTATTTTGTCGTGATTTGATTTTTCGATTTTTTTATATTGATTTTCTAAATTATTAAATACATCTCCAAAGGTGCAGTATTTTTGGTAGTATTTTTGTGTGAAATTTTCTTCTGTTATATTTTCTACATCCATATCTTTTAATGTATCTACAGCGTAATCTATGTAAGTTTTGATAATGTCTAGGCTCGTATCAAATCCGTCTGAAACTAAATCGTCTAGTCCCTTATATTCACCTAAGATCTTATTAAATGTATTTCTCGCTTCTTTTCCATATTCTCTGTACTTTAAATATAATGTATTATACAGCTTTATCTCCTCTGGAATTTTATTGACAATACTGTTTTTCTCTTCTCCCATATAGAGTCCCCCTATTCTCACTCACTTTCTTTCCAAATTTCCTTTATATATATTATAGTACTACATTTTTGGCTTGTAAATTTTAATTAAATGCTTCAAAAATCATCTTTAAAATATCGTCTAACCCGCTAAAATCAAAGTTTTCCCTGCTTATGTCTTTATCATTCATTCTATCAAAAAATTTTTTTAGACAGTTTGCCTTATCTAAAATCCTGCCTTGGTATTTGCCCGCACTTTCAAAATACCCAATCCACTGTATCGGAATTAAGTTATCTTCGTCTTCTGTTAAGATGTCTTTTCCGAGATATAACTCTATACTGCACGCCATCCCGTTTATATCCATTACGACATCTCCTGTTGGGCCTTTTGTGGGGTATTTTTTCGCAATTTCCAAGTCTGGATATTTAAGCACTTTTATATTGTTTGGTATTTCTATCCCGCTTAAAAGTTTCATGGCCTCTTGCCCCGCTGTGTCATTGTCGAATATTGCAATAGTTCTGTTTGCTATTCCAGATGAGATAAACGCTTTTATAGTAGATACAAGCGCATCAGCACTCCCCCTAAGTCTTGTGGCCTTAAAATCTAAAAATGAGTAGTATTCTGATAAGTGGGGGTATAAGATATTTAGCGCAGTCTCCAAAACACATGCATCTGACTTTCCCTCTGTAAGGACGATAATCTTTTCATTTATTATATATTCAGATTTTGCAGTTTCTTTGGCGCTTTTGCTAAACTCAAAATCCTCATCAAAATAGCCATTTGCTATAATCTCGCTCACATCATATATAATCTTAGAATCACTATAAAGCGACAACACAATCCTCAAAATAAACCTGATATCTATAAAACTCCCGCCCCATAAAATATCCTTATTTCTCAAAATAAATAAAACCATATCTTCTAAATCTTTGTCATTTTCCAAGATTTCTAAATTTTCTCTGTCTAAAAAATACTCGTCATAAATATTATTATCTATAATAAACTCTATACTTTTATTTAGGATTTTTATAAATTCACTCTTTGACTCATATATATTTCTCACTTTAAAAAACTCATCATAAGCCTTTTTTAAAGTAAATCCCATAATATCTAATTTGTCTGAGTAATTTTTACAACTCAATATATATCTAACTTTTGTGCTCTCTTCTTCATACTCTATTTCCTGGGTTATAATCTTATCGCTTTCCGAAAAGACAGAAATCAATACCCCGTAAACATCATTTTTGTCTTTTAACAATTCATAATTATTTAAATATAAACGACTAAACGCCTCCATAATGTATCCCCCTTTAAAATCTCAACTTTGACCTTATATCTATTATTATATTTTTGTTTTTGCTTAATTTATACTATAATTATACTATAAAGTATATTATTATATAGGAGGGATTGCTATGAAAAACATATCTATCATATCTAGTCAAAATCTAGATTCAAATTCTGATTTAGGAAGTTTTGATAATAGTTAATATATCATCCAAAGTCTAGATAGTTTAACTCGCGATGAGAAAAACGTTATCTTACTCAAATTCGGTTTTATAAACAACAAAATCTACACATTAAAGGAAATAAGCCTTATATGTAGTATTTCCGGAGAGAAAATAAGACAGATAGAAATAAGTGCTTTTAAGAAACTGTTAAACTCGAGCTATGTAAAGACTATCCACGAGCAATATACAACAGCTTAGTATTAAATTAAGTTTTTTAAAAACTATATATTTATGTGACGATATTTATATCATATAAACGAAGATACTTATATATATTTTTGGCATATTTATATCTACCAAACTCTAAAATATATAAATCATTGAGTATGCAAGCATACTCAACAGACTAAAGTCCATAAAAATTAAAAAAGGACAGTTTAGAAACTGTCCTTTATATTGTTTATTTATTTAACACAAATAATCTTAAGTATTCAAACACTATGTCTTCTACTTGTATTACAACTTCGTTGCTTTCTTTATTCCAAAGCATATTATACCATTGTGTTAAAACATATTCTTTCTTTTCTATATTGATTATCATAACCTTTTTGTTTTGAAGTTTTATTAAATCGTCTTTTGAATAATCATCTAGTGAAAACTTAATCCCCTTATTTTCAAAGTCTTTTTTCTTTATTTCAGCAAATATGTCTTTTAGTATGTCTTTTTCTATATCTGTTAAATCTGTCTCAGATTCTAACGCCACATTGTCTTTTTCCAATAACTCTTTATTGTTGCCTAGAAATAAAGTATTTACTTTTCCTTTCATAATGAATACCCCCTGTTGATATTATTTATTAATATTAATTTTATACAACTGTTATTTGGACGTCAAGCAAATTTCTGAATATTTTCATTATTTTTCTAACATACTTCCATAACAAAAAAGAGACGGTGAATCACCATCTCTTTTTATATCAAATTATACTATATAATCATATTTTAAATTTTAATATATATCGTCGTACGAATATCCTCTATCTTCTCCACAAAATACGCAGTACCAAGTCCCATTAGGTGCCTTAATCGCGAAATCAGTAAATGCAAGTGAAGTGCCGCAGTCTGCACATCTTACATTATACTCATTATAACAATCTAAACAAAGGTCATATCCTACTAATTGATACATTTTTCCATAATCGCCACACATATCACAGTAACCTTTGTCAAAATCTTGAGTAGAGCTTGTCTGACTTTGTATTGTTGTACTTTCTTCAGATTCGTAAGTTTTTTCTTCTGGAGCCTCATATACTATAGATCCCTCTGCTCCTGGCCATATTACGTTTTTTACAGCCTCCTCAGACACTATCTCGTCTATGTATAGTTGTTCACAGTTTTTAGATAATCCTTCTATAGAAGTTAGTTTCTCTTTTCTTATATTGTTTAGGCCATCTTCTGGTATTGTGCATGAAAATATTAAAAAGTCGTCATCTGTACTTATATTAGATGCAAATACGCTCAGTTGTAGTGTTTTTACGCCCTCTGGCAATAATTCTATAACGTCTGCTAATGTATTAAACATCTGTTTTACAAATACATTTTCATCTTGTGCCATAGATTTTTTAATTTCTACAATCGCATTTGAATCGATTTCTTCATAGCTTTGTATACCATTTAAATCGTAAATAGTTTTTTCTTGTTCTTGTGTATTAGTAAGAACAACCTCTTTTTTTTTCTGTGGTTTAGAACATCCAACCATCCCAATTATTAGTGTAAATATTATACCTAATGTAAATAATTTTTTTGTAAAATTTTTCAAATGTATTCCTCCTATATATATGTATATAGGTATTATAATACATTTTTACAACTATTAGGTAATTTATTTATATTTTAGTAAAATAAGTTCCTGAAACCCTTTTCCTACGTGCTAATTTAAATAATTTGATGGAAATAGCCTAAAATACTCACATACCATATCGTCTAGCTCAACAACTACGGCATTAGCCCCCTTTTGTCTTCTCATTTTGTACCATTGTGTAAGTACGTATTCTTTTCTATCTATATTTATTAATATAACTCTTTTGTCTTGAAGTTGTATTAAATCGTCTTCACATATGTCTTTAATAGAGCATACTATATTTCTATCTTGGAATTTATTTTTCTTAAATGCTGAAAAAACATGCATTAAGATTTTTCTCTCTTTATCGTCTAACTTTGTTTCAGATTCTAATACTATGTTCTCTGCTTTTACTAAGTCTAAATCATTATAAGACCTAAATAAAGTATTTACTTCATTGTTCATATTAATTCCCCCTTATTTAATATTATTTATTGCTTGTATTTTATATATTTTGCTTGTATTTTTGCATCTTTAATATTACATATTTATCATTTTAATCTAACTGTTATTTATTTGTCAAGCAAGTCATTAGATTTTTTTACCATTTTATTTTGTTATATTTAATCACATAAAAATGCTTGGAATCTATAAAAACTCCAAGCATCTAAACCTAATTATTATTGGACTTTTTTTCATTTAAAACTTTATCCGCTTCTATAGCAGCTTTTGTAAATGAGTTGTTTTTCCACCAAGCCCAAATTGACGCACCTATTGTAAATGCCAGTGATATCACTTGGCTGACTTCTTCATCAGAAATCGGCAAAATATCGTGACCTGTGCTAGTCAAAATTTGGTTTAAAAGGGCAATTACCAAAACTGTTGTACGTATAATTGTGTCTTTCTTAACTTCCATAAGATCAACTCCTTTTTATGAGCTATCCCCAAATACCTCTTGTTAACTACCCCTTATTTTCTTTTATGAAAAAACTACTTCAAATGTTCTATTTATATAACCAAACTATTTATTTCCTATAATTATTTTTCATCTATTATTTTTTGAGCTATACTAGTATCAACTATCTTATCATATGGAGCTTCTTTTTCAAGTTCGCCAGCAGTTTCCATAACTTTCATCAAGTTATCTAAACTTTCTTTTTCAAAGTATGGATTTTCACACCAAGCGCCTATTTTTCTATATTGTTTAGCAACTGTAACTAATTCGTCTATATCATTGTCTTCAAAGTAAGGTTGGATTGCTTCTGCGATTTCTTTATCGCTAGCATCTTTACACCATTGTTGAGCTTTATATATTGCTCTTGTGAATTTTTCTAATACTTCTTTATTATCTTTCATATAAGATTTTGTTGAAGAATAAGCAGTGTAAGGTATTTTACCTGAATCTTTACCTATTGATGCAACTATATATCCAGAACCGTCTTTTTCAAGTTGAGTAGCTGTTGGTTCAAAAGCTGTTGTAAAATCTGCTTCACCAGCTGCAAATGCTCCAGCCATAGCTGCAAATTGAACGTCTGTTCTTACGTTACATTGACCACTAGCAGTATCTTCTCCAATTTCAACACCATTTTGTTTTAAAACGTATTCCAAAGTCATTAAAGGCACGCCTCCTGCTCTACCTCCAAGAACTTCTTTACCTTTTAAATCGTCATAAGAGAAATTATCTATTTTTTCTCTAGAAACTAAGAAACTACCATCACATTGAGTAAGTTGTGCAAAGTTAACTGCATAATCGTCTTCACCTTGATTGTAAATATAAATTGATGCTTCCGGTCCCATAAGTCCTATATCAGCATCTCCAGAGATTAAAGCTGACATAGTTTTATCAGCACCTTGAGTATTTACTAAATCAATTTCTAGACCTTCTTCTTCAAAGAAGCCCTTACTCATAGCTACATATTGTGGTGCATAAAATACAGAGTGAGTAACTTCTGCTACAGTTATTTTTTGTAACTCTTTTGATTCTTTATCGCCTTTATCACCAGCAGTATCATTACTGCATCCTGTTAAGCAGCAAACCCCTAGAGCCGCTGCACTTACGATAGAAATAATTTTCTTGAACATCGATATACCTCCACTAAAATCAAACATAATTCATTATATTCATAGGTTGCAGTTTGGTTACAAAATTAAATATTTTACACTATACTCTATAATATATGCTACGATTAAGGAAAATAGTAAATTTTTCATTATAAAATAGGAGGCTGGACTTATGAAAACTAGAGCAGAAATAAAAAAAGATGCCAAAAGAAAATTAAACGCTTTTTGGATTGTCCCTGTAATTACAGTTTTAGTAGTTTATGTATTGGAAGCACTCATTATAGGAATGTTAAATGACTCCACATTATCTTCAATATTCCAAGTTGTAATTACAACAATAGCTAGCGTTTTTACAACTACATTGTTTTTGAATATAGCCAAAAACGACGACTTCGACCAAGTTAAATTCTCTTGGATGAAGACATCTTGGATGAAAGTTTTAAAATGCATAGTATATACATTGCTTTTATCTTTAGCTACTACACTTATACAATATGTAGCAATATATTCTGGAGTATTATTGAGTTTTGTTTTAGGAATATGTATAACAGTAATAGAAGTGTACTTATCATTCTCATTATTAGTAATATTAGATACAGATGCACCGATTATAGATGCTGCAAAACAAAGTATAAATTTAGTACAAGGTAACTTCTGGAACATAATCGTCTTAGGTTTATCATTTATAGGATGGTTTATCTTAGGTATACTACCTCTTGGACTTGGACTACTTTGGGTATTGCCATATACAGGTATAACATTTGCAAATTACTATTTGGAATTAAAATTGTATAAACCTATGATTTAGGTTTAACTCTTTATACTAAAATACATTTAAAAATGTAGATTTTTTAAATATATTTATAAAAATTATATTTATCTAC
>OLPU01001962.1_pt1 | contig 14361 bp, 12 predicted proteins | sample 1673111 | NCBI WGS metagenome assembly OLPU01 (sample SAMEA3136755, study PRJEB25190) | human gut metagenome | reverse complement strand
GCCATCGACGAGAACCTGCTCACCATGGAGAAGATGCGCCTTCTGGCCAGCCACCACGGCCTGGTGTGCCTGCAGCACGAGAAGCCGTTCGCCGGCATCAACGGCTCGGGCAAGCACAACAACTGGTCGCTTTCCGCCGGCAAGACGAACCTGCTGGAACCCGGCGAGAGCCCCATGGACAACCTGCGCTTCCTCGTGTTCCTCACCGCGGTGATCCAGGCGGTGGACGACTATCAGGAGCTGCTGCGCATGTCGGTGGCCTCCGCCGGCAACGACCATCGACTCGGCGCCGACGAGGCGCCCCCGGCCATCGTGTCCATCTTCCTGGGCGACGAGCTGGACGCCATCGTGGATGCGCTCGTGGACGACCACGAGTACGAGAGCGCCGAGAAAGTGGCCATGGACCTGGGCGTGGACGTGCTGCCGAACTTCCTGAAGGACAACACCGACCGCAACCGCACCTCGCCGTTCGCGTTCACGGGCAACAAGTTCGAGTTCCGCATGCCCGGCTCGAACGTGAACCTGTCCGACGCGAACATGATCTTGAACACCGCCGTGGCGAAGAGCTTCAAGGACTTCGCCGACGCCATGGAGGGCAAGGAGGGCGACGAGTTCGAGACGGCAACCATCGCCTACATCCGCAAGACGCTCAAGGCCCACCGGCGCATCATCTTCAACGGCAACGGCTATGCGGAAGAATGGGAGCGCGAGGCCGAGCGCCGCGGGCTGGCGAACCACCGCACCACGGCCGATGCGCTGCCGTGCTTCGTGGACCCGAAGAGCATCGCGCTGTTCGAAGGGCTCGGGGTGCTTTCCGAGGCCGAGGTCCGCAGCCGCTACGAGGTGAAGCTGGAGAAGTACAACAAGCTGCTGAACATCGAGGCCCGTACCATGAAGCGCATGGTGCGCCGCGCCTACCTCCCCGCCATCAACGACTACGCCGCCGAGGTGGCGCGCGGCATCACGGCCGTCCGCGCCGCGGCCGCCGATGCCGAGGTGGGCCAGCAGGAGGCCCTGCTGCACAAGCTGCTCGCCGGCGTGAAGGAGATCGACGCCCAGCTGCAGGCGCTCGACGCCGCGCACCACGCCGCCCTTGGGCTGCCCGACCAGCAGCAGCGCGCGAACAAGTACGCCCACGAGATCGTGCCCATCATGGAGAAGCTGCGCGCCGCCGTGGACGAGATGGAGGTCGTCACCGACCGCGACCACTGGCCGGTGCCCTCCTACAACGACATGCTGTTCTACGTGTAGGGTTCCGCGGGTCGAGCTGCAAGCAGGTGCCGCGCCCATCGGACGGGCGAGCGCGATCAGCTTTCCGCTGTTGGCAGCGTGAGCGTGAACGTCGTGCCGCTCGTCTCGTCGCTCTCGGCGGAAAGCGTGCCGCCATGTTCCTCGGCGATGGCGCGAGCGATGGCCAGGCCCAGGCCGTGCCCGCTATCGTCGCACGTGCGGGCCTTGTCGGCACGGTAGAAGCGGTCGAACACATGCGGCAGGTCCTCGGGCGCGATGGCGGAGCCGGTGTTGCGCACGGCGAGCTCTACCTGGCGCGCGGTGCGGCGCAGCTCGGTGTCCACGCTTCCGCCCTCGTCGGCGTACTTGCAGGCGTTGTCCAAGAGCGTGCCCGCGAGCTTGCGCAAAAGGGGCGCGTTGCCGCAGACGGCCACGCCCGGCTCCAGCTGGGAGCGCAGCTCCACCTTGCGCTCGAACGCCACGGACTCGAACTGCAGCAACTCGCCTTCCACAAGGTCGGTCAGGTCGAGGCGCTCCATGGGAGGCTTCTCCGCGCCTTCGTCCGTCTGGGCGAGCAGCGGCAGGGCGCCCACCAGGCTCTGCATCTGCTCGGCTTCGTGCTGGGTGCTCTCCACCCACTGGCTTTGGCTGGCCACGCTGCGTTCGGGATGCGCGCGCAGGATGGACGTGTTGGCCAGGATGACCGTGAGCGGGGTCTTCAGTTCGTGGGACGCGTCGGCTGTGAACTGCTGCTGCTGGGCCCAGGCCTGCTGAACCGGGCGCAGCGCCCAGCGGGAGAAGACGAGATTCAAAAGGAACAGCAGCCCCAGCGCCCCTAGGCCCACGGCGGTGAGCACGAGGGCCAGCGAGCGCCAGCCGTCGGCGGCGCTTCCGTCGGCGAAGGCCACCATGAGGTCGGGGCCTGCCTCATGCTTGGCGAAGTACAGTCCGACGTCGGGCAGATACCCCCAGGGCGCTTCAGCGCTGACGACTTCAGGAATGGCGTGCACGAGCAGCGCCTCGGGCACGGTGGCTCCCGAGCGGTCGGTCAGTTGCATGACCGTGCGGTCGGCAATGTAGTAGACCGCCACGGGCAGCGAGGCCTCCTCGGCGGTGCCGGGGCCTCCGATGCGGGGCGGCGCGAAATCGGGATCGCTGGTGCCGGCGCCGATATCCTGGGTGGGAGCGGGGGCCGAGCCGTCCTCTGCGGGTGTTTCCGCGCCTTCAACGCTTTTGCCCGGGTTTGCGTTGCCGCTCGTGGCGCCTTCCGCGTCGTTGTCCGCGTCGGTGCCACCGGCCGCCTCGTTTCCAGCGCGATTGTCGTCATCGTCCGCGCCATCGGCGCCTGCGGCGTTCTCGCCGTCTTCCCGGGGGGCCTCGCCCCGATGGAAAGGCTCGGCGTCGGGGATGAGCTGCGGTTCGTGCAGGGAGCGGCTCGTGGCGGCCATGAGCCGGTTGCGCACGTCGTCGATGTCGGCGCGGTAGTCGGCGTAGCAGATAGTGGCGAACGAGGCGGCCAGCACGAGGGCGGCCAGCGCCATGTTCAGGGCTATGAACTTCGTTCTCAGCTGGCGCAGCATGGGGGCGGCTTCGTCGGTTGCGCGCTTCGGAGTCCTGACGCCCTTCGGGTTCAGCCAGGAGGCGAGGCGCGGTTTCGGAGGGAGGCCCATGGGCGCTTAGCCCTCCTCGGCGAGCCGGTAGCCCACCGAGCGGATAGTCTCGATCTTCGCCTTCGACCCCACATGGGCCATCTTCTTCCGCAGAAACGAGATGTATGCCTCTACGTTGTTGTCGCTGGCGCTGGATGAGGGCCCCCAGGCGCGGCTGATAAGCTGCTCTTTCGAAAGCACTGCTCCCGGCGAGCCGAGCAGGATGCGGGCGATGGCGAACTCCTTCTGCGACAGGCGAATGGATTCGTTTCCGCAGGTGAGATCCATGGATTCAAGATTCAGCGTGAGATCGCCCACGGTGAGCGTCTCGAAGACGACATCGCCCTGGCGCCGCGTGAGGGCGCGCAAGTGGGCCAGCAGCTCGGCGGGGGAGAAGGGCTTGGTCATGTAGTCGTCGGCGCCGGAGTCGTAGCCGCAGATTTTGTCGCTTATGGCATCGCGGGCGGTGAGCAACAGAATGGGCGTGCCCACATGCGCTCGGCGCAGGCGCTGGGCCACGGTGAAGCCGTCGGCCTTGGGCAGCATGACGTCCAGGATGATGACGTCGTAGGTGCCGGTCTCGCCGTAGCGCACGCCGGCCTCCCCGTCGTGCACGACGTCGGTAGTATAGCCGTTGTCCTCAAGGATGCGGGCCAGCGCCTCGGCGAGGCGGGCATCGTCTTCCACGACCAGAACGTGCATGGTGATCCTTTCCGTAAGGGGCTGCCGCCGAGAACCGTCGCGCGCCGACATCTCGGGCCTCGTTGCGGTATTTCGCGGTGCGCGCCGGGACCGTTGCGGCCCCATGGAGCGCCCAGGTTCATTGTAACGGCCCAGCTGAAGGCAACCTGAAAGGAATTGGCTGCTTCAGGCGGTTTTCAGGAAGTCCCCTTATTGTTGGGGCCGGCTCGCGAGGGATCCAGGTTTCGCGGACCGGCGAGAATCAGGATCCGCGGCCAGCGAGGAAGGAGTATCCGTGACCGCCTACAACAGCGTGTTCAAGCGCGTGGAGAAGAAATACCGCATCGATGTGGCCGAGCGTGCGGCTGTGGAAGCGGCGGCGGAGCGCCTCATGGCTGTTGATGATTACGGTCGCACCCGCATCACAAGTTTGTATCTGGACACGCCCGAGCGCGCCATGATCGCCCGTTCGGTGGAAAAGCCGCTCTATAAGGAGAAGCTGCGTCTGCGCGCCTACGGGGATGCGGCTGGGGTGGCCCTCATGGGAGCTTTCGGTGCCGGGCCGATTGTGCGTGAGCCAGGCGGCCTGCCGCTTTCCGATGGGGAAGTGGAAACGCGGGTGGCTGCGGGGCTACGAGTGGCGAGGACGGCCGCAGGGCTGCAAGTGGCGCCTGCTGCCGCCGGGCTGCAGACGATGGGCGATGCTGATGGGGATGCCGTGGGAAGTGTCGAGGCGTGCAGGCCGTGCGCTGGAGAGGCGCTTCGGGGCAACGGTTTGTCAGCGGGCTTCCCTGTGTTTTTTGGCATCAAGAAGAAGTTCAAGGGCATCGTGTACAAGCGGCGGCTCGCCCTGACGCTGCCGGCGGCGCTGGCCTTCGTGAGCGGCTTGCCCTACGAGCAGGCCTGTGCCCGTTGGCCGCTGCCGGATGCGGGGCTTGCGGCCGTGGCGCTCGCGCCGGCCACGCGCCAGATCGCCCGCGAGCTAGAGGCGGCCATGAACCGTTGGCTGCCCCTGGCGCCCTCCATGGGCATCGCCTGCGATCGTGTGGCCTGGGCTTACCGGCCCGAGGTGCTTGAGGGCCGGCGTGGCGACGAGTTGTTCGATAGCGAGCTGCGCATCACCTTCGACGACTGCTTGGAGTATCTCGACTGCCATTGCTTCCATTCGCCATGGCGGCCCATCATCGAGTCGAGCGAGTCCGTCATGGAGATAAAGAGCGCCGGGCCCTACCCGCCGTGGCTGGTGGACGTGCTGTCGGCCGAGCGCATCTACTCGGCTTCATTTACCAAGTATGGCAACGCTTATCAGATGGCAACGGCTGTGCCGCGCGCTCGAAATCATCGAAGGGCCATGCGTGGTGGTGCGTGAACCGTTCGGGAAATGCGAGTCCTGGAAATAGGCGAAAAAACGGAGTTGTTAGACATGGGCTAAGCTTCAAGGTCCTTCAACGGAGGAAAAGCGATTCGATCTGAGGCGAAAAACCCACTCGCAGACCCTCTTTTCGGCGAAGCTCAGAACAAAGAAGTCTAACAAGTCGGAATTCCTGCCCAAAACGAGGGAGCGCATTGTCTGGAAGGTTGCTCGCAAGAGTAGGCAGAGAATGAACAAGAAAGGAAACTCATGCTTGAATCAACGTTCTCGTCAGTGTTCGGAACAGCGGAATCGCTGGTAGGGGCCGTCTCGGCGGCGGACTTCTTGCTCTGCTGCGTGTTCTCGGTGGTGCTGGGCGCGGTCTGCGCCGGTGTGTACATGTTCCGGCACAGCTACTCGAAGAACTTCGTGGTGACGCTGGCGCTCTTGCCGCTCATCGTGCAGATGGTCATCACGCTGGTGAACGGGAATTTGGGAGCGGGCATCGCGGTCATGGGCGTGTTCAACCTTGTGCGGTTCCGCTCGATTCCCGGCTCGGCCAAGGACATCGGCAGCGTGTTTCTCGCCATGGCCATCGGCCTTGCGACGGGCATGGGCTTTCTGGGGTTGGCCTGCGTGTTCACGGTGGTGGTGGCCGTAGTGAACCTACTGTTCGTGCTGACGCCCTTCGGCAAGCCCCGCGAGCCGGGCAAGACGCTGCGCATCACCATTCCGGAAGATTTGGAATACGACGGTGTCTTCGACGAAGTGCTCAACCGCTACGCCGCGGAGTCGGAGCTGACCGAGGTGACGACTACCAACATGGGCAGCCTCTTCCAGCTGACCTACCAGCTCCGCCTGCGCGAGCGGGGGCTTGAGAAGGCGATGATCGACGAGCTGCGGTGCCTGAACGGGAACTTGAAGATCTCTCTGGGGATGACGCCTCAGGGGCGCGAAACGCTTTAGGTCCTCGGGAAGCACCTAGGGAGATGAGCCCAATAGTAGTGCAAGACCATAAGGGCAAACGACAAAGGGAGAATTGATGTTGAAGACGAACGAGATGATGGGCGCTTGCGTGGCGCGACGACGGGCTTGGGGCTGTGGAGCCTTGGCTGTGGCGCTGGCAGGGTCGCTGGCGCTGGCGGGGTGCACGGGCGGCACGTTCGAGGAAGCCGCCGAAGGCGCTGGCGAGAAAAGCGAGCAGGGACAGAGCGGCCAGGCCCAGGGCGACAACGGCCCGACGGGCACGACTGACGGGGTGGACTGGGCGTCGCTTATCGACATCCCCGGTATGGATTTCGAGTATTCCGACCGCGACAAGGACGCTTCCTACGATGTCGCCTCCGCGACAAACATTGCGTTGTCGGGCCAGGGCGCGACGGTGTCCGGCGAAGGTGCTGCGGTGGAAGGCGCCACGGTGACTATTACCGCCGCCGGCACCTATGCAGTGACCGGAGAGTTGACGGCCGGGTCGCTGGTGGTGAACGCCGGTGGCCAGGACAAGGTGCAGATCGTGCTTAGCGGCGCGTCTATTCGCAACGAGGCGGGGCCGGCGCTGAACATCCAGCAGGCTGACAAGGTATTCGTGACCTTGGCCGACGGCACACAGAACACGTTGGCCGACGGTGCGAGCTATGAGCTTGCGGAAGGGGAGGACGAGCCCAACGCGGCGCTGTACTCGAAGGCCGACCTGACCATCAACGGCACGGGCGCGCTGACCGTCGAGGGCAACTACCGCCACGGCGTGAACTCTAAGGACGATCTGGTTGTCACCGGCGGCACGCTTACCGTGACGGCCAAGGAGGACGGCCTGCGCGGCAAGGACTGCGTGAAGATCGCCGACGGCTCGTTTACGGTGACGGCCGGGCGCGACGGGGTGAAGTCGAGCAACGATGAGGACCCGACGCGCGGTTTCGTGTCCATCGATGGGGGCACATTCGCCGTGGAGGCGGGCGACGAGGGCTTCCAGGCGGCCACGTACCTGCGCCTGGCCGGCGGCGATGCGCAGATCAAGGCGGCCGATCACGCCCTGCGCTCCGATGTGGAGGCGGCCATGAGCGGCGGCACCTACGTCGTGGAGGCCGGCGGCAAGGGCATGAATCCCGAGACGAAGTTCACCATGGATGGCGGCACGTTCACGGTGGCGGGCTGCGAAGAGGGCATCGAGGCCCAGGAAGTGATCGTCAACGACGGCGAGCTGAACATCACTGCGTCCGATGACGGCATCAATGCCGCGGTGGCCGAGCGTTCCGACGAGACCGCCGAGGCGGCTGTGGCGGCCAATGCGAGCGAGGATTGCCTCATCCAGATCAACGGCGGCATGGTAACCGTCGACGCCGGCGGCGACGGGCTCGACTCCAACGGGTACGTGGAAGTGAACGGCGGCGTGGTTCTTGCGAGTGGCTCGGCCGGCGGCGGCGATAGCGCGCTCGACTACGAGTACGGCGCCAAGATCACGGGCGGCGCGGTGATTCTCGCCGGCGCAACTGGCATGGCCGAGACCTTCACCGAGGGCACTCAGCCCTTCGCGATGGTGGCGGCCGAGGGGGCCGCGGGTACGAATCTGGCCGTGACCGACGAGGCGGGCACCGTGCTCGTCAGCTATACCGTGCCCAAGGCCTTCCAGTGTGCCGTCGTGTCCGCTCCCGGCCTGACCGAGGGTGCAACGGGCAAAGTGATCGTCGGGGGTACGGTGACGGGCGCCGATAGCGCTGGCTATGCCACTGGCGCTGCGGTCGAGGGTGGCACGACGGTGGACTTCACCGCCTCCACCACGCCGAGCAACGAGGTGGGCCGCATGGGTGGCGGCGACGGCGGTCGTCGCGGTGGCGGTCCGCGCGGAGGCGGCGCGCGTGACGCCCAGGGCAATGCGACCGAAGGCGAGGGCGCCACGGCTAGCGAGCAGAACGGCACCGCCCCGCAGCAAGGGCAGAATACCGGCGCCGACCAGCAGGGTACGAGCGGCCAGAGGCAGCAGAGCGCCTCGGCGCAGACCCCGCAGCCCGAGGTGGTCGCCTAGCGCCAGTGTCGGCGCTCCTTTTTTCGCGCGAATTGGTTTGGTTTGAACGGTTTTGTGACGCAAAATGCCGCCTCGACACTTTTCGAGGGCAGTCTGGGCGGCATTTTCCCAGGTCGAGCATTTTGCAGATGGCGAGTTTGCCGCCCGCTGGTCACAAAACCGTGATTTCCAAGCCAAAAACGCGCCCATGCGCTACGCTCTTCCCAGCAGAACGCGACGGGCGCCCCGATTCGGGGCGCCCGTATCTATGCGGCCGCTGATGCCGCCTCTTCGAAGGAGCGTTCCTCTTCGGCGACGAAGGCTTCCGTCAGCGCGAGGACGCCCCGGTAGAATCGGGTTTCCACCATCAGCCGCGCCTGGGCCAGAAAATCCCGTACCCACGAGGCCACATGGGCCCGGAAGAAGGATCGCTGGCGCTCGAGAAGCTCTGCGGCCTGGCCTTCGTTTCCCGCGCGCAGGGCCGCGGCGGCATCGTCGCAAAGACGGCCCAAGTAGGCGAAGATGAACGACAGGTGGTCCTCGGGCAGATCGACGCCCTCGGGAACGCGCAGTTGGTGCGCGCGCAGCTCCCGGTATACCTCGCTGCGAGCCTCGCCCATGAGCTGACCTGGCCCCTGGGTGCGAAACAGCGATTCGAAGGGCTGGGCCGTGCGGCCCTTGCGGGTGCGAATGCCGTAGAAGGCGCCGGTGAAGTCGGCGGCTAGCTCCTCTTTGGTGCCCGTGTGCCGCAGGCGCAGCGCTCCGTGCAAGTCGCGATAGGCCGGCGCGAAGGGCGATTCGCTGTCGCCGGCCAGCCCGGCGAGGTCGCTGGCGGCCAGGGCGTCAATCTGCTCCTCGGACAGCGGCTGATAGTACAGCGAGGCGAGCAGGCGGTACAGGGAAGCGCGATCTTCGAGAAGGTCGATGGCGCAGGCGAGGTCGGTCATGGCGGTCTCCTTAGGTGACGAGTGGGCGGGCTGGGACGATTCGCTTGACGGACCGTCCCGCAGGGGCCGGGGGAAAGTACCGGGAAGGGGCTTTCCCCCGGCCGGGGAACAGCGCTACAGGTTCAGCATCACGCTGGGGATGCCGTGAGAGAACAGGTTGAGGTAACCGGTGGCGCAGGCCCACATGAGCATGCGCAGGGCCACGCCCCCGATGGCGGCGCAGGCCACGCCGGCCACGGCCAGGGCGGCGGGCCCCTTCGCGGCCAGCGCGGTCATGCCGGCAATGGCGCAGGCTAGTACGCCGACGACGCCGCACGCCACGGCCCCGCCCCAGAACAGGACCCCTTGGGCCGCGACCGCGTCAAGGCCGAGGAACAGCCCGTAGGCGAGAATGCCCACGGCGTCCACGACGGCGCAGACGAGCACGGCCGGCCACAGCTTGCCTCCCAGCTCCTCGGCGCTGGCCGCTTTGTCGGCCGGCGTCTTGGTCGCGGCCGCCACCAGGGCGTAGGCGAAGGCGCCGAGGGCCAAAGACGTGCCCAGGTAGGCCAGGGGCAGCGTTTCGGTGCTCCAGGTGGGCTGGGCGTCGATCACGTAGCCGTGGCCGCAGAAGAACCCGATGGCCACGCCGAAGATCACCGCCAGCACCGCCACGACCCGCACGGCGCCGTCGCGGCCCTCCTCGCGGGTGAGCACCAGGTAGGCGGCGCCTGCGATGAAGCTCGCGCCCAAAAGCATCAGTTCGATGGAGATGCCCGAGAACGACAGCAGGTTCGTCACGGCGCTGATGGCGTTCAGCGGAGAGGCCAGGTGGGCCACCGAGCACAAACCGCCGATCACGAACAGGGCCAGTGCGCACCAGACGGCGCGGCGGCGCACCGTGCGCGAGCCGCCGAGCAGCTGGGAGAGCCCGGCGAAGGCGAGCATGGCGCCGCCGGCTCCGGCCAGCAGCGAGAACAGGACGAGGGGCCATTGAATCGCCATGGTTACACCAGCTCCTTCCAGGAAGCGAACTTGGGGGACAGAATGTAGCGCGTGAGCGGCTTGGCGTTATTGGGGTCGGGCAGCGTGTGGATGGCCTCCTCCGGGTACTTCGCCAGCTCGCGGCTCACATCGGAATCCGGGTCGTCGTAATCGCCGAAGAAACGCGCACCGCAGTTGCAGTTGTGGACGCAGGCTGGCACACCGTCGCCGTCAGCGGTAATCTGGGCGCACAGCGTGCACTTCTGCACCACGCCGGCATCTTCGTTGAACTGGCGCACGCCGTAGGGGCAGGCGTAGATGCAATACTGGCAGCCGATGCACTTCTCCTTGTCGATGAGCACCATGCCGGTTTCGGGGTCGCGGTAGCTGGCCGCCGTGGGACATACGTGCACGCAGGCCGGGTTCTCGCACTGCTGGCACTGGGAGGGCAGCCAGTACTTCTCCACGTTGGGGAAGGTGCCCGTGGGGCCCACGGCGATCACCTTGTTGTAGAAATGGCCCAGGGGCAGGTCGTTTTCCAGCTTGCACGCCACGATGCAGCTGTCGCAGCCGGAGCAGCGATCCAGGTTGATCAGCAGACCCTTGCGCATTTAGAACACCTCCTCGGTGACAGGTTCGCCCGAAAGCGTGGGCATGAACGGTTGGAACTGCTCGCTCTCGATCCAGATGCGCTCGGGGCGCTCGGTCTTCTCGATCTTCACCGTGAAGGCGCGGTAGCTGTTCGTGGCGAAGCAGGGGTTTTGGAACTCGTCGGCGGACATGATGTTGTAGCCGCACTCCTCGATGCCGGGGGTGATGGACTCCTGGGTCTCATCGAAGCACTCGGGGTTCCAGAAGCGCTCGGTGATGAGCACACCGGGGGCAATGCCCTGGGTGAGGTAGGCCCGCGCGTTGGACGATCCGCGGCGCGAGGTAATCTTCACCCAGTCCAGGTGCTCGATGCCGTATTCCGCCGCCGTCTCGGGGTTGATCTTCAGCTCGGGGGCGGGCATGACCTCGCGGATGAAGGGCGCGTGGCGCATGGTGCCGTGATGGAAGTGGGGCAAGCGTCCCGTGGTGATGACGAGCGGGTACTCCGGATCGTAGCCCGGCTGGCCCTCGACGGGGCTTTCCGTCGGTTCCTTGAAGGTGCAGATGGGGTCGTAGTCGTCGCAGGCCGGCTGGTCGAAGGGATACATGTAGGGGAAGCCGGTGCGGGCCAGGCGCAGCATGGCCTCGGAGTACACGTCCACCTTGCGCGACATCGTGGCGAACCCGCGGGGCAGCCCGTCGCTCACCGGCTCCTTGTACTGGTAGTAGGCCATGTAGTCGTCTATGGGCTCCTCGGTGAAGCGGTGGTCGATGTCGTCGAGCATCTCCTGCCAGCTTCCCTTGCCCATCTGCTCGGCCCAGGCGGCCCGGGCCGCCTCCAGGCTCTCGAAGAACGGTACCTTGTAGGCGTCGGGGTCGAACACGTTCTCGGCGCCGAGCTTCTCCACGGCGGCCTCGGCCACCTGGTAGGGCGATACGAAGGGGTTCACGGTCTCGCCGAGGTGCGTCACCTGGCAGCGGGCGTAGTGGCGGTTGAAGTGGGGGCCCCTCGTAGGAGTCGTATTCCAGCCACTCGGTGGTGGGCAGGAACAAGTCGACGGTCTGCACGGTGAACGAGGTCATGTTGGGGTACTGCTGGATGACGAAGTCCTGCTCGTCGTAGGCCTTCTTCCACTCGAGGGAGGGCCCCATAACGGCGTACTTGTTGCCCGACATCTCGTACATCACGCGCGGACGGTAGGGCTCGCCGGTGGTGATGGCCTGCCGCAGCTCCTTCGGCGCGCAGGTCTGCCACTGGTGGATGCCCTTGTGCTCGTTGGCGCCCATGGTGTCGCAGCGGGACTGGAAGAAGTAGCGCTGCATCTCCTTGCCGTCGCGGCCCTTGGCGTCCCAGTCGGCCACGATGGCATCCAGCAGGCGGTCGTTCTCGGCCTTGGTGAGACCGGTGGTCCAGCCCAGGCCGTAGCGCTCGAAGGTGGAGGAGAACACGCCCAGGCGCTGAGTCGGGCGATCGGCGGTGCGGCTGGCGGCGCCGTGATTCTGGAAGGCGGAGCAGGGGGACTCCACGTGGCCGAGCAGCGCGTCGATGGCGAGCGCCCCCAAAGGCGCGGTGGAGGAGTTCTCCTGGTGGTCGGAGAACACGCCGTTGGACAAGCCGCCGAAGTCGGCGTTCGCGTACAGCTCGATGGCCTCGCGGATGCGTTCCGGATCGAGCCAGCAGGTCTCGCCGGCCGCCTCCAAGGTCCAGGGCTCGGCCTCTTTCTTGTAAATCTGGCCCGCCGTCTTGGCCTCCTTGCCGTTCACGGTGGCGGTGGCGAAGATAACGGGGTCGACCGCGCAGTTCTCGGGGGCGGTGAAGGGGAAGGGCTGGACGGAGTTGGTTTTCGCGTCGAAGCACACGTAGGCCGGGGTATCGTAGACGCCGGCGGGGTCGGCGGCCGGGTTCACGTAGTCGGGCCACACCTCCTCGGCGCGATAGGCCAGGCGCGTGTCGGGGTTGATGAGGAAGGGCAGGTTCGTCCAGTGCTTCACGAACTGCTCGTCGTACAGGTCGTTCTCGATGATGTGGTGAATCCACGACAGCATGAGCGCGCAGTCGGAGCCGGGGCGCACGGGAAGCCACACGTCGGCCTTGGCGGCCTCGGCGGTCATGTAGGGGTCCACGACGATGGTCTTCACGCCGAGGTTCGACCGGGCGTCGGTCAGCCCGTGGCCGCCGTGGGCCGCCTTGGAGGAGTGCGGCTGGCTGCCCCACAGCACGAAGACGCGCTCCGTGTCGTCGCGGCGGGTGCCGTCCAACTCGGCGTTGTCGGTGATGCCCACCCAGCGATCCACGTTGTCCATGTCAACGCAGCAGTTGAAGCCCACCGAGGTGGTGGAGACGAAGTCGCGCGGCATGGCGCACTGGCAGGCGCCGGAGGCCAGCGAGTTGCAGCCGCCGAAGGTGTAGTCGAGGCCGGAGGTCTCCCACTCGATGTAGGCGCCGCCGCCTCCGCGGGCGCTCCAGTAGGAGTAGGGGCCGTACTTCTTCACGGCCGTGGCGATCTGCTCGCCGGCCAGGTCAACGGCCTCGTCCCAGCTGATGGCCTCCCACTTGTTCTCGCCGCGCTCGCCGACGCGCTTCATGGGGTGCAGCACGTGGCGGGGGCTGTAGACGGTCTGAATCTGGGACAGGCACTTCAGGCACACGCCGCCCTTGTTCAGGGGGCCGTCCGGGTCTCCTTCGATCTTCACGACGCGGCCGTCCTCGGTGTACACGCGCACCGGGCAGCAGTTGGTGCAGCCATGGCAGGCGGTCTTGTGCATCACGCGCTCCACGGATCCGGCGGCGAAGGCCTGATCGGTCGTTTCGAGCAGCGGGATCGAGCCGGCGGCCGTAAGGGCCGCGCCCGTGGCCGCTGCGGCCTTCATGAAGCCGCGTCGGCTGATGGTTCCCTTGGTCATGGGGGTCCTCTCTTTCCTCTCTACGGTCAAAATGGCGTTCCTAGCGAAGTTGTTGCAATACCTTCATTCCCCTCTCTGTGATCTTCCATCCATCGTTCCAGGCAAGGCCGCCCGAGCGTTCCAGTGCGTCCACGAAGAAGCTCGGCTGCAGGGGTTGGCTTGAGGTGGTGCTCGCGAAGGCAGCGGCGGGTCGGGTGCGCAACAGCGCCTCGATCTCCTTGAAGGTGCGCTGCTCGCGGCAGAAGTCCATAAGGTCCAGGTAGGTGGTAAGCCGCTGGGGTACGAGATCGAAGAGGCGTTGCAGCCGCTTCTCGGGCGCGAGGTCCTCGGCCACCTGCTCGCCGACCGGCGTGGTTACCACAGCGTAGGCGAAGGTGGCGTCCTCGATCTCGTCGGGAGTGAGCCCCGCCTTGGCCTGGGGCGTCAGGGGCCGGCCCGTCTCGTCCAGCTCCAGCCAGTACAGGCCGCCGGCGTGCACGAGGGTGCGGATGAGCCGGTAGGGGCTTTGGGCCACCGAGGAGAACTCGGGGCAGGCCCGAGCCGCCTCCTCGGCTTCGGCGAGCGTGCGCTGGGTGGTGCAGAAGGCGAGCAGCTTGAGGAAGATCTCGCGGTGCAGGGGCGCCCGGTTCACCGTCTCGGTAAGGGCGGCCACGGCTTCCTCGAAGGTGGCCTCGGCGCTGGCGTCGGCTTCGGGTGTCGATGCGGGCTCGGCGGCCTTGGGCGCGAGGTCGCCGTCGGCAGCGGCGACGTAGGGCGCGGGTGTGCTAGCGGTTTCCACGGGTCAGTCCTTTCTTCGTGAAGCGGATGGCGTCTGCGGGGCAGGCGGCGGCGCACTGGCCGCAGCGGGTGCACTCGGCCAGGGCCCGGTCGCCCAGATCTCCCGCCGGATCGATGAACTCGGGGCAGGCAGCGGCGCATACGGTGCAGGGCGTGCCGTCCTTGCGCAGGCAGAGGTCGGGGTCGATCTTGGGACGCGTGGCCTTGTTGAAGTTGGCCACGAGCCCCATAAGGGCGCTGATGGGGCAGAAGCGGTGGCACCATTTCCGC
>OLPU01001949.1_pt1 | contig 14447 bp, 12 predicted proteins | sample 1673111 | NCBI WGS metagenome assembly OLPU01 (sample SAMEA3136755, study PRJEB25190) | human gut metagenome | reverse complement strand
GTGCAGAACTCACCGGTATTCCGGAGGGAACACCGGTGGCAGTGGGGCATTTTGATGCTCACGGTGCAACTGTGGGAGCAAAAGTAACAGGTCCGGGACGTATGTTGATTATGATGGGAACCAGCAGTTGTCATGAACTGATGTGTACAGAAGAAAAAATGGTGCCGGGAATCTGCGGTTATGTGGAAGATGGAATTGTACCTGGGTATTTTGGATATGAGGCAGGACAGAGCTGTGTAGGAGATCATTTCGCATGGCTGACAGAGAATTTTCTCTCGGCGTCTTATGAAAAAGCAGCAAATGAACAGGGAATCCATATTTATGAATATTTAAACAAACTGGCCGCAAAGAAAAAAGTGGGGGAAACGGGACTTCTGGCATTGGATTGGTGGAATGGAAACAGAAGTGTTCTGGTAGATGGAAGCCTGTCCGGAATGATGCTGGGATTTACATTAAATACCAGAATAGAAGACATGTACCGGACATTGATAGAAGCAACTGCGTTTGGTACAAGAAAGATCATTGAAACATTTGTGGAATATGAGATTCCAGTGGATGAGATTATTGTGGCAGGGGGAATTGCTCAGAAGAATCCGTTTATGATGCAGATTTATGCAGATGTAACGGGACGGCCGATCAGAATTGCCGGTTCCAGACAGAACGCAGCATTATCTTCCTGTATCTGGGGAGCGTTGGCAGCAGGAAAGGAAGCCGGTGGCTATGACAGTGTAGACGAAGCGGCAGAACGGATGGGAAATCTTCAAGATAAGACGTATTTTCCAAATGTTGAAAATAAAAAAGAATACGACAGATTATACAGAGAATACGAACTGGTGCATGACTATTTTGGCAGAGGACAGAATGATGTTATGAAGCGGCTGAAAAAGCGCATGAATCAGTGTATTCAGGAAACGGAGGAAAAATGATATGTTAGAGAAATTGAAGCAGAAAGTACTGGAAGCCAATCTGGATCTGGTAACAAAACAGTTAGTGATTTCCACATGGGGAAATGTTTCGGGTTATGATCCGGAGACAGAGCTGGTAGTAATCAAGGCAAGCGGTGTCCATTATGATGTGATGAAGCAGGAGCATATGACAGTAGTAGATCTGGATGGAAAGGTAGTAGAAGGGGAATATACACCATCCACGGACACTGCAACTCATGTAGCGCTGTATAAGGCATTTGCAAAGTACGGAATCAGGGGAATTGTGCATACACACTCCCAGTATGCAACGATGTGGGCACAGTTTGGCAAGGATATACCTGCTTACGGAACAACGCACTGTGACTATTTTTATGGTGATATTCCATGTACGAGATTGATGACTCCGGAGGAAATTGCCGGAGAATATGAAAAGAATACCGGGGATGTCATTCTGGAAAGATTTGCAGAACTGGATTGCAGAAAAATGAATGCAGTTCTGGTACATAGTCATGGACCGTTTGTGTGGGGGACTTCACCAAAGGCAGCAGTATTAAATAGCCAGGTTTTAGAATATATTTCTAAAATGGCATATTGCAACTATACGATATCGGACGGAAAGCTTTCCAGAATACAGGAAGAACTGAAAAATAAGCATTACAACAGGAAATTTGGAGAAGACGCATACTATGGACAGGGTAAAAAATAAAACAGGCTTTGACAGTGTAAAAACAGTATTACAAAAAGAAGCGGCAGAAATACAGAAACTGGCAGATCATTTGAATCAGGATGATGTGAACCAAATGCTGTTACTGTTAAATGAATGCAATGGAAAAGTAATTACCTGTGGATGTGGAACTTCCGGGGCTGCAGCAAAAAAAAATAGCTCATACGTTGAACTGCATTAACAGACCTGCATTTTTCCTTTCTCCTTCCGATGCATTACATGGAGGTATGGGAGTACTACAGAAAGATGATTTGATCATTTTCTTCTCCAAGGGTGGGCATACAGTGGAACTTGAATCGATGATAGACAGTTGCAAAAAGAAGGGGATCAGGACGGTACTGGTTACGGAGACGGAGGAAAGTAATCTGGCACAGAAAAGCGACTTTTTATTAAAGATAAAGATTGACAGAGAGCCAGATGCTTTCAACATGCTTGCAACTGCAAGTACCCTGGCTGTAATTGCATTATTTGACGCAATGTCCATTACTCTGGCAAATCATAATGGATATACGAAAGAAGAATTTCTTGTGATCCATCCGGGCGGAGAAGTGGGAGAAAGACTTTTCGCACAGACAGGAAATTAAAGAAGGGAGAGAACAATATGGCAAAATTGTCGCTTTCCCTGTTCGCAGCAGATATTCTGCAAATGAATGAGGAGCTGCAGCAGACAAAACGTTCAGAAATTACATCATTTCATGTGGATATTATGGATGGACATTTTGTACCATTATTTGGATTGAATCCAGTCTGGCTGAAACAGATAAAAAAAGTCTATTCCATTGATCAGGATTTCCATTTTATGGCATATATGACAAAAGAAATGCTGGAGCCTTATTTTTCACTGGAACCGGTAGGAATCACCATTCATCTGGAAGCAGGGAAGAAAAAAGAAAATCTGGAAATACTTCAGCAAATAAAAGAAAAAGGTATACGTGCCGGAATTGCCATATCACCGGAAAGTGAATGGGAAGAAATAAAGCCCTATCTGGACGAGGCAGAAGAAATACTGGTAATGAGTACCGTACCAGGAAGAGAAGGATCTGTATTTATAGAGAGTACATACGAAAAGATCAGGTGTATCAAACATCTGATAACAGAACAAAAGAGAAACACAATGTTAAGTGTGGACGGTGGGCTGAATCTGGAAAGAGCATTGGACTGTATCAGAAACGGTGCAGACCGAATCATTATGGGGCGGGCTTTTTTTGGTAGTAACCAGAAGAAAGAGCTTGTAAAAGAAATCGTGGAGGCATAAATGTCAGGAGACAGAGGAACGCAAAAATCTCTGTCTCCTGATGCTTATTTTTCCGTTTCGGTTTTTGTCTCTGAGCCAAGTCTTCCGGCAAGGAAGATACTGGTCGGTCCATCAGCTCCGCTAATGATAGCTGTGGAGGTCGTATCATCGGCAGAAGTTTCTGCATTTTCTGTATCTACATCGTCTTCTGTCCGGACAGAATCCCAGCCGATATTGAATCCAGTCAGATTCCAGTTCTTATTGTGGGTTGCAAAAAGAAAGACCACGTCGTTATCTGTGGAATCATCGCTTTCCGGTGTAGCGGAAAATTCCGTTTTCTCTGTGGTGTTTTCAGAAGCACTTCCGTAGTATAATAGATGTCCATATCGGTAAGCTGAGTATCATATTCATCTGTTTCCGAATCAATTGCAGTTTCTATGATTGTCTGTGTGTTTTCATGATCCTGTGGCTTTGCTTTGGTATCGTCTGGTTTATTGGCGGCAAATACCGTCAGAGAAGAACACTGCAGAGCAGCACTTAAGCAAATAATTTCATGTTCATCGTAAAACTCCCTTCATGCATGAAAATTATTAGGCGTTTGCGAAATGCCAAACACCGCATAAATACGGCGTTTTTTTGTTGTTAAAATAAAATATCTCCTCAAGGTTTATGGTAAAAGAGAAAGCAAAAATTGTTCTTGATACTCCGGTCAGCCGTGAGGCAATCCGAAGAGCCTTAAAAAAAACAAACTTCGACCTTACAAAAACGACTACTGGTGCATCCCCCAAAAAGATGATGCCGAATTTATAGCATGTATGGAAGATGTCCTTGATGTATATGAACTCGCATACAATCCTGAAAGACCAGTTGTATGCATGGACGAAAAGCCTTACCAGTTACTGGGCGATGGAAGGAAACCACTGCCCATGCGTCCGGGTGACAATCAGAAAACAGATTCGGAATATGTCAGGAATGGTATCTGCAGCATATTTGCTTTTATCGAACCGCTTGGAGTCACTCATTATGTCAGCGTGCGAGAACATCGTACTGCCTTTGACTGGGCAGAAGAGATAAAATATCTCGTTGATGTCATGTATCCTGATGCAGAAAAAATAATTCTTGTTATGGATAACCTTAACACCCATAAACCGGCGTCCTTGTATAAAAGGTATCCAGCAGATGAGGCAAGACGGATTATCAAGCGTTTGGAAATTCTCTATACACCCAAACATGGAAACTGGCTTGACATTGCAGAAATAGAACGGAATGTAATGACCAGACAGTGTTTGTCACGAACGATTGAAAACATTGCAAGTCTTCGTGAAGAGTTAGCTGCGTGGGAAGTCGAGCGTAATAAAGTCGCAGCAAAAGTTAATTGGTAGTTCCGAACTGCTGATGCAAGAGTGAAGTTGAGTTCATTGTATCCTACGTTTACAACAGCTTCCGAATAGGAAGTTGTTGTAATGCTAAATATCAATGTGCCGGCACACTGGTGGCAGAACGGTTTAGTGACAGGGTTAAATACTTTTTTACACTGAATGAACCACAGTGCTTTGTGGGTCTTGGATTTCTGAATGGAGAACATGCACCAGGTCTGAAAGCACCTCTCAGGGACACTTTTGAAATGGCACATAATGCGATGAAAGCACATGGAAGAGCAGTTCAGATGCTCCGACAGTATGGAAAACAGCCGCTTATTATTGGTCATGCACCTACATGCGGTATGTGTTATCCTGAGACAGAAAAACCGGAGGATATTGAAGCAGCAAGACAGGCTATGTTTTCTATGCAGTCAGATGACAGAAACTGGACATGGTGTATCATGGTGGTCGGATCCGGTTCTGCTTGGACATTATCCGGAAGAGGGTATGAAACGTTATGAAGCATATCTTCCGCAGATCATGGATGAGGATATGAAGCTGATTTCGGAACCGATTGATGTTTACGGACAGAATATCTACAATGGGAGATGCGTTCGTATGGGAGCAGACGGAAAACCTGAAGATGTGAAACGTTATGAAGGTTTCCTGAAAACAGCAATTGACTGGCCGGTAACACCGGAGGTACTTTACTGGGGACCTAAATTCTTATACGAACGGTATCAGAAGCCGATGTACATTACGGAAAACGGTATTTTCAGTGGTTGCTGATGGATAATTTTGAATGGTCAAAAGGTTATTCGGAACGTTTCGGACTTATATATGTAGATTTCAGAAATCAGCAGCGGATTCTGAAAGATTCCGCATACTGGTATCGAGATGTAATACAGACGAATGGAGAAATGCTGTAAGAAAGTACAGAACAGAAAAAGACTTCTTTATCGGAAATTGGTTGTAATTTTCGAAAAGAGGTCTTTTCTTTGTTTCTTTTGCCAGTTTTTTCTTTTCTGTTTTGGCGGTTTTGTATAACTTAAAAAATTAAGTTGACTGGAAATTAAAAATTAAGTATACTGACAGAGAAAAGAAACGGAAAAATCCATCCAACACAACGGATGAAACAATTTTCGCAGAGACTGCATAACAGAAAGGAGCAGAAATGGCTGTTCAGTTTAATGAAGACAAGAAAATCTTCCGTCTGGATACGAAAAAAAGTACTTATTTAATGGGATTAACTCCGGAAGGATATCTGGGACATATTTATTACGGAGACCGGTTATATAAAGCAGCAGAGAATTACATGCTGCGTATGGAAGAGCCGCCGTACACACCATCTGTAAACAAAAGAGAGAAATCTTCCTTCCTGGACAGCTTTCCAATGGAATATCCCACAGGAGGAATCGGAGATTACCGTGAAAGCTGCCTGAATGTGCGTAATGAAGCTGGTCAGATGGGATGCGAAATCCACTATGTTTCCCACGAAATTTATAATGGGAAAAAAGCTCTCAAAGGACTTCCGGCATCTTTCGGTACAGAGGAAGAAGTACAGACTCTGGATATCCTCTGCGAAGACGAGATTCTGAGATTGCAGGTAGTGTTAAGCTATTCTGTATTTGAAAAAGAGAACGTGATCACCAGAAGTGTAAAATTAATTAATAAGGGTGATCAGAAGCTTAAAATTGAGAAAATCTACAGTGCATGTCTGGATATGGACAACGAGAACTTTGAGATGTTGACACTTCATGGTTCCTGGGCAAGAGAGCGTCACATTCAGCAGGGACCGCTCCGTTATGGAAAACAGATGGTATCCTCTACAAAAGGAGAATCCAGTCATCAGGAGCATCCCTTTGTGGCTCTGGTAATACCGGGAACCACTCAGCAGCAGGGTAAAGTTTACGGAATGCATTTCGTATATTCCGGAAACTTTATGGGACAGGCAGAGTTAAACCAGTTTGATTCTGTACGTACAGTTATGGGTATCAACAAAGAAGAATTTGGCTGGATCCTGAAAGCAGGAGAAGAGTTCCAGGCGCCGGAAGTTGTTATGACTTATTCTCATGAAGGCCTGGGAGAAATGACCAGAAGCTATCATGATTTCTACAGAAACCACATGATCAGAAGTAAATATCTTCATAAGAAGAGACCAATCCTGATCAACAACTGGGAAGCTACTTACTTTGATTTTAACACTGATAAGCTGTTAGATATCGCAAGAGAAGCGAAGTCCTGCGGTATTGAGATGCTGGTTATGGATGACGGCTGGTTTGGTGTGAGAAACAGCGATAACTGTTCTCTTGGCGACTGGAAGGTCAACATAGATAAGATTACAGGTGGTCTGAAACATCTGGTAGATGAAGTAAATAAGATTGGTCTTGAGTTTGGTATCTGGTTTGAGCCGGAGATGATTTCTCCCAACTCTGATCTTTACAGGGCGCATCCGGAATGGGCAATCCAGATTCCTGGAAGAGAAGCAACACAGAGCAGACAGCAGTACGTCCTTGATCTTTCCAGGCCGGAAGTGCTGGATTATGTATATGAAAGCGTGGCTTCTATCTTAAGAAGTGCAAATATTGTTTATGTGAAATGGGATATGAACCGTCAGTTAAGTGATCTGGGAAGCACTTATCTGGGAGCGGAAGAGCAGCAGGAACTTTTCCATCGTTATGTTCTGGGGGTTTATGCACTGCAGGAGAGACTGGTTACAGAATTTCCTGATCTCCTTCTGGAAAATTGCTCCGGAGGTGGTGCACGTTTCGACCCGGGTATGTTATACTATAGTCCACAGATTTGGTGTTCCGATGACACAGATGCCATCGAGCGTCTGATGATTCAGGAAGGAACTTCCCTGATTTATCCGCTGTCTACTATGGGTGCTCACGTCAGTGACTGCCCGAACCATACAGTTGGCAGGGTGACGCCCTTCGAGACAAGAGGACATGTGGCGCTGGCAGGTACCTTTGGATACGAACTGGATGTGACAAAGATTCCGGAAGAAGACAGAAAGATGATCCCGGAGCAGACAAAGATGTACCACAAATATCATGAACTGGTGCGTGAGGGGGACTACTACAGAATTGCTTCCTACAGAGAGAATCATCTGTATGACTGCTGGGCAATAGCGGCCAAGGATAAGAGGGAAGTTCTGGTAACTTATGTGCATGTGTTCAGCACACCCAATGCCCACAGCAGAAGAATCTTCCTGCAGGGATTTGATCCGGAAGCTGTTTATGTACTGGAAGGAACAGAAGAGAAATATACAGGCGAGATGTTGATGAAGTGTGGTTTCCTTGTAAAAGGATTCTGGGGAGACTTTAAGAGTAAATTGTATCATTTTGTGAAAGTGACTGAGTAAAGGGGATAAGAAAGGACATATAATGTAATGGGAAAAGTAAGGATGGCTGATATTGCCGCAAAGGTAGGAGTCAGCACTGTAACTGTTCACAATGCTCTGTCAGGCAATAAGGGCGTTAGTGATGAGATGCGGGAGAAAATCCAAAAGGTGGCAGATGAGCTGGGTTATCATCAGATGACGGCAGCAGCCAAGCGTGAAAGAAATAAAGGTGGCCTGCGCAATATCGGTGTCATTATTTCAGAGAAATATTTGGCGGCATATACTACTTTTTACTGGAAAATGTATCAGGAGCTTGCTTTGGTTGCTACTGATAAGAATTGCATGGCTGCAGTGGAAATACTGAAGCAGGATATGGAGGAGAATTTTATCCTTCCGAGAATTCAGGAAGAACATACCGTGGATGCTCTGATCGTAATGGGGGAAATCAGCAGGGAATATATTCATTTTATGAAGAAACATACTGATGTGCCGGTAATATTTCTGGATTTCTATGACAAAGAGCTGGCTAAAGATGCAGTTATTGCAGATAACTTCTATGGAATGTACCTGATGACAGGATATCTGTTTGAACAGGGATTTACAAAGATGGCCTATGTTGGTTCTATTCATGTGACCAGCAGTATCATGGACCGTTACTGTGGTTTTTATAAAGCACAGTTAGAACATGGACAGGTTCTGCCAGAAGAATGGCTGATCGAAGATCGTGATGAGAAAGGTGTTTCTATAAATATTAAGCTGCCGGAACATATGCCGGAAGCCTTTGTATGCAACTGTGATCTTACAGCCGGAAATTTGATCGTGGAACTGGAAAAACAGGGATATCGTGTACCGGAAGATATTTCAGTAGTTGGATTTGACAATTATCTGTATCCGGGATTTCCTGATAAAAAAATTACCAGTTATGAGGTAAATACCCAGGTAATGGTGAAGGTTGCACTGGAAAAGGCATTGAAACAGATTAAGAACCCTGCTTCGGGACGAGGCCTGAGCGTTGTTTCCGGAAAGATCGTAGAGAAGGAAAGTGTACGGAAAAAGATTTAGCGGAAATTGAAAACTAAATATAAAACTAAATATAAAATTAAATATAGAACATAAAAACAAGTTGTTGAAAATTAAATATTAATAATTGAAGCTTGCAGGAAAATCAAGAAAAGTGGTTTGCCTGTGAGCTTTTTTATTGTGATAAATATACAAAAATAGAACTTAAATATTTGTACTTTTTACAAACCTTTGTTTTTAAGCAATTAAAGATTGATAATTAAGTTAATGATGGTAAAATCAAATTAGTAAAACAGAAACAAAGATTTCTATGAGCTAGTAAAATGAAGGCAGAAATAAATGTAAGGACTGTATCACGGAACAGAATGACAGGAGGAGAAAAATGGGTACATTTGTGAAGGAAATCGAAGAGGAATTAATACAGAAGCTGATCCCTTTCTGGGAAAACCTGAGGGATGAAGAATACGGCGGTTTTTATGGCTACATGGGTTATGATCTTAAGGTGCAAAAGGATTATGAAAAGGGATGTATCTTAAACAGCAGAATCCTGTGGTTTTTTGCCAATGCCTATATGACACTTGGAGAGGAAAAACTGAAAGAGGATGCAGATCATGCATATGCATTTCTGAAGGAGAAATGTCTGGACAAAGAATATGGCGGTATGTTCTGGTCAGTCACTTATGACGGGAAACCGTCAGATACAACGAAGCATACCTATAATCAGGCATTCGCAATTTATGCTCTCTCTTCCTATTATGATGCAACAGGAAACAAGGAAGCACTGGAGATTGCCAGAGGTCTTCAGAAGGTGATCGAGGACAGATGTACGGATGAGTATGGATATCTGGAAGCTTTTAACCGCAAATTTGAGCCGGAAGAGAATGACAAGCTTTCTGAGAATGGTATTATTGCAGAGAAAACCATGAATACCCTGCTTCATGTTTTTGAGGCTTATACAGAATTGTACCGTGTGACAAAGGATCCGTTTACAGGAGACAGGCTTCGTTTTATGATGGATCTTTTTGCAGATAAGATATATAACAAAGAACTTGGCAGACAGGAAGTATTTTTTGACAGAACCTGGAACAGTCTGATCAATCTGTATTCCTATGGACATGACATAGAGACTTCCTGGCTGATGGACAGAGGTCTGGAAGTACTGGATGATGAAAAATATACTGGGAAGATCACACCGATCACAACAGAGATTGCAGAAAATATTTATCACAGAGCTTTTGTGGATCATTCTCTGATGAATGAATGTGAAAATGGGGTCAATGATACGAGGAGAATCTGGTGGGTGCAGGCAGAAACAGTGATCGGCTTCCTGAACAGATATCAGAAGGATCCGGAGAAAAAGGAATATTTACAGGCAGCAGAGGATGAATGGAATTATATTAAAACTTATATGTTGGATCCAAGAGATGGTTCTGAGTGGTTCTGGTATGTAAAGGAAGACCACACACCTGGAGACGGACCTATTGTAGAACCATGGAAATGCCCGTATCACAACGGACGTATGTGTATGGAAGTGATAAGGAGGATGAAAAATGCTGAATAAACAGTATTACGTTGAAAAAGCGAAAGTAGAAAAACTGATCGCAAGAAAAAATCAGAAAACAGACTTTTACAATGGAATTTATGACCGGTATCAGTATCCGGTCCTGACAAGAGAATTTGCGCCGGTTGAATGGAGATATGACCTGAATCCGAAGACAAACCCCAATTTCCAGGAACGTCTCGGAATCAATGCAGTGATGAACTCCGGTGCTATTGAACTGAATGGAAAATATTATCTGGTTGTCCGCGTAGAGGGAAATGACCGTAAATCTTTCTTTGCAGTAGCAGAGAGCGATACAGGAATCGATGGATTCCATTTCTGGGATTATCCGGTACAGCTTCCGGATACCTGCCCGGAGGAAACAAATGTATATGACATGCGTCTGACCAAACATGAAGATGGATGGATTTATGGTGTATTCTGCTCCGAGAGCAAGGATAAAACAAATCCTGATCTGTCTGCAGCAGTTGCTGAAGCAGGTATTGTAAGAACAAAAGACCTCAAGACATGGGAGCGTCTGGACAACCTTAAAACTCTTCATTCTCCTCAGCAGAGAAACGTAGTGCTTCATCCGGAATTTGTAGACGGCAAATATGCATTCTACACACGCCCGATGGATGGTTTCATTGAAACAGGAAGCGGCGGCGGAATCGGATTTGGTCTCTGCGACGATATCGAACATGCAGTAATTGATGAGGAAAAAATCATCAGCAGAAGAATTTACCATACATTGACAGAGTCAAAGAACGGTGCAGGTGCAGTGCCGATCAGAGGTAAGAAATGCTGGATCAATATTGCTCACGGTGTAAGAAATACAGCAGCAGGACTTCGTTATGTTCTCTATGTATTTGGAACTGACTTAAATGATCCGTCCAAAGTGATCGCTGAGCCATCCGGTGTATTCCTTGTTCCGCTTGGAAAAGAAAGAGTCGGAGATGTTTCCAACGTAGTATTTACAAACGGTGCTATCGCAAAGGAGAATGGAGATATTTATATCTATTATGCATCCTGCGACACCAGAATGCATGTGGCAACAACTACAATTGATAAACTGGAAGATTATCTGTTCAACACCCCAAGAGATCCCCATCGTTCTCCTGACTGTGTAAAACAGCGCTGTGAACTGATCATGAACAATACCTATCAGCGCTGGTGTGAGGATGAGTATTTTGACGCTGACACAAGAGCTGAGTTAAAAGCAATCGCAGATGATCCTCAGGAGATCAAAGAGAGATTTTACAAAGATCTGGAATTCGGTACAGGCGGACTGAGAGGAATCCTCGGTGCCGGTACCAACCGTATGAACATTTATACAGTAAGAAAAGCAACTCAGGGACTTGCAAACTTTATCATTAAAGAGAACGCACAGGCAAAGGGTGTTGCCATTGCATTTGACTCCAGACATATGTCACCGGAATTTGCAAAAGAGACAGCTCTGTGCATGGCAGCAAACGGAATTAAGGCATATATTTTCCCGTCCCTGCGTCCTACACCAATGCTTTCTTTTGCACTTCGTGAGTTAGGCTGTACAGCAGGTGTGGTTGTAACTGCAAGCCACAATCCGCCACAGTACAATGGATACAAAGTTTACTGGGAGGACGGCGCACAGATCACAGCTCCTAAGGATAAACAGATTATTACAGAAGTTCAGGCGATCACAGATTTCGCTCAGGTGAAGACGATGTCCGAGGAAGATGCAAAGGCAGCAGGTCTTTACGAAGTGATCGGTGAAGAGATCGATGATAAATATATGGGAGCTCTTAAGAAACTGGTTCTCCGCCCGGAAGCCATCAAAGAGCAGGCAGACAAGCTGAAGATCGTTTATACACCTCTTCACGGAACAGGAAACATTCCGGTAAGACGTGTACTGAAAGAACTTGGATTTAACAATGTTTATGTAGTAAAAGAGCAGGAACTTCCTGACGGAGATTTCCCCACAGTAAGCTATCCGAACCCGGAAGATAAGAACGCATTTACACTGGCCCTGAAACTTGCAGCAGAAGTGGACGCAGATATCGTTCTGGCTACTGACCCGGATGCGGACAGACTTGGAATCTATGCAAAGAATGAGAAGACCGGTGAGTACGAAAGCTTCACAGGAAATATGTCCGGAATGCTGATCCTGGAATACCTTCTTTCCCAGAGAAAAGAACTTGGCATGCTTCCGGAAAACGGTGCAGTTGTAACAACTATCGTTTCCGGAAAAATGGCAAGAGCCATTGCAAAAGAATATAATGTAGAGCTGATCGAAACTCTGACAGGATTCAAATATATCGGAGAGCAGATCAAATTCTTTGAGCAGAATCATGACCATGAATTCCTCTTCGGATATGAAGAAAGCTATGGCTGCCTGGAAGGTACCCATGCAAGAGATAAAGATGCAGTTGTAGCTGTTATGGCTCTCTGTGAGGCAGCAGCTTATTACAAATCAAAAGGAATCACACTCTGCGAGCAGATGGAGAATCTGTACCAGAAATATGGCTTCTACAAAGAAAGCCTTTTCTTCCAGACCTTCCCTGGAGCAGAAGGAAAAGCAAAAATTGACGGTCTGATGGATGCGCTGAGAAATCAGCCTCCGAAACAGGTTGGTCCGTTCAAGGTAACAGCACTTGAGGATTATAAGAAGAGCGTACGTACAGATATTGCAACAGGAGAGACTTCTGTGCTGGCACTTCCGGAATCCAATGTACTGTACTTTGAGTTGGAGGATGGTGCATGGTTCTGCGTAAGACCATCCGGAACAGAGCCGAAGATTAAATACTATGCAGGCGTGAAAGGCGCAGACGCACAGGATGCTGAAGAAAAACTGGAAGCATTATCCAAGGCTGTTGTGGAACTTTAATTACATAAAAAACTGGAAATATCTGTCTGGTTAAGTAAAATAGCAGACAGATAGCAAAGAAAAAGGGCACGCAGGAGAAACTCTCAGGCGTGCCTGAAGTAAATGGAGGAAATTTACAAATGGCACTTTTAAAATTAAAACCAAGCTGTAAAGATTATCTCTGGGGCGGCACGAGATTAAGAACAGAGTTTGGGATTGAATATGACAGGGATCCTCTGGCAGAGTCCTGGGAGCTTTCCTGTCATCCGGACGGACCAAGTTATATTGTAAACGGAGAATATGCAGGGAAAACTCTGCAGCAGTATATTGATGAAAACGGTAAAGAGATTCTGGGAACTGACTGCCAGTCCTTCGAGCAGTTCCCGGTTCTGATCAAATTTATTGATGCGAAAAAAGATCTTTCCATTCAGGTACATCCGGACAATACTTACGCATTGAAAAATGAAGGACAGTACGGAAAGACCGAGATGTGGTATGTGATGGATGCGGCAGAAGGAGCAAGCCTTTTCTACGGATTTGCAAAAGAAGTTTCTGAAGAAGAATTTGAGGAACGTATCCGCAATCATACTCTTACAGATGTTCTGAATAAAGTAATGATCCATAAAGGTGACGTACTTTTTATTGATCCGGGCACCATCCATGCCATCGGAGCAGGAAGCCTGATCGCTGAAATCCAGCAGAATTCCAATGTTACATACCGTGTTTACGACTATGGACGTAAAGGACCGGATGGAAAAGAGCGAGAACTTCATGTAGACAAGGCTCTCCAGGTGACAAAACGTGAGCCTGCAGCTACTGACAGGGATTTCGGACCACACCTTGCATCCTGCGAATATTTCACAGTAGACAAAGTGATCCTGGACGGACTGAGAAGAAAGAAACTGACAGGAGAAGCTGATGGCACTTCTTTCGTAAGTGTACTGGTTATGAGTGGCGCAGGTAAGATCACTGCAAGCGGTGAGACTATGGAAGTGAAGAAGGGTGACAGTATCTTTATCACAGCCGGTTCCGGCGAGTATGAGCTGGAAGGTGATATGGAGGTACTGCTTACCACTGTATAAGTACGTGTATAAATAAGTGTACTTCTTAAAAAAATATTGAAGAAAAAGTTTTTACAGAAAAGCCTGTGAAGCCTGTAAAAACTTTTTCTTTTTTCGCTTATTAGACCGGATTATTTTGTATTTTTTAAAAAACATATAAATATATGAAGGAAAACAACAGGATTTCCGCAGAAACAGCCTTGCAATTTGTGATGAATACGTTATAATAAAAAAACGTAACGAACCTGAATTGGTTAGACCAATATGAAGGAGTTGAATATTTGAAAAGTAAAAAAGAACGAGACTGGAAGTTTATTATCGGTATGATTGTTCTGCTTGCCATTTTTGCTGTAATGGGAGGTGCTTTCTGGAATATGGTAGGAAAGCAGGCAC